>Ga0131853_10001044_pt1 | contig 50434 bp, 37 predicted proteins | sample TergutLab28metaG_FD_92764 | JGI IMG/M metagenome (GOLD analysis project Ga0131853, IMG submission 92764) | Labiotermes labralis P1 segment gut microbial communities from Petit-Saut dam, French Guiana - Lab288 P1 (version 2) (version 2) | ecosystem: Host-associated > Arthropoda: Insects >...
AAAGAAAAATAATGATAAGAGATTGTGTAGTTTGTTTTAGTAGAGTAGAGATATTGTTTTTCTCACATCTCCCCCCCCCGCGCCTGACGCCTCGCTTTTCTTATGGGGGGGGGGGGGGGGGGGGTTCCTGAGTATATATATATAATTTATGTCATATTGTAGAAATCTTGTTACAAATCATGTTGTAAATTTTGACGTTTTGCTGACCGTGCATCTCAGTATGATTTATCTCAGTATTTAACCAACTTGATGCACAAAATTTGTTTCACAATAAGTTTTATTTCATGCCTCTACATGTTTCGAGCACATGTGCCCATCATCAGGAGGTCAAAATTGCATTACACACATGCACGAGACGGCCACCTGTAGATGTGATGATACCAGAGGCTGTGTATTGCAATTTTGACCGCCTGATGATGAGCACATGTGCTCGAAACATGTAGAGACATGAAATAGAACTTATTGTGAAACAAATTTTGTGCATCAATTTGGTTAAATACTGAGATAAAAAAAAAGTGTTGTAAATGTTACTGTAGCACAACACATACGTGCAGCTGCAAGATCGTGTTCCATGACGCAATCACTTCACTCAGACCGCACGGCCTGATCGTCTTGGTTTTGAATTTCATCTAAGACATACTGTTCTTTATTTTATCTTTCTGTATCAAAATGTTATTTTCCAGTATGTAATGTACCGGTCATCGGCCGACTTCAGTGGCTAATTTCGGATGGAGGGTGAATGACGTCAGGGCGGTTGATAGGAACGTGTCTACACGATGTGTTTTGTAGATTGTGGGGGCGGGCGGGGGGGGGGCGGTATCTTCTGCCCAGTAGCCCCTCGCCCTTCCTTTGGTTTCTCCTTCCGTACCCCTTACCCGCTCGTCCGAACTCGCAGTGCATTACGTCTGTGTCGATCATTTGGCACTTCATAATGCAGCGCTGCCGTCGGTGTAACTGCGTAAAAACAAGATGCTTCCATGGAAACGGTGTGAAAACGTCGGAACATGCCGCAGACGGTTATAAGCAGCTTCCTGTATGCGTGCGGGGCTCTGGAGGTTCAGTTCCATGCATTTGTATCTGCGGCACAATATAGAGGTGCTTGGTCATGTGCATGACCCAGCTTTAGTGTGGGTCACTGCGTGTAAACAGTGTTAGACTCCAGTTGAAATGTGATGGCACGCGGTGACGCAGGGAGGGGAAGTGAAGGGGAAACTGGCGAATGGAGTGGGTAGCCAGTACCCTTCACACTACCTCGGAACATGGTGTATCCAGCATTAGAGCTCAGTTGAAACCTGATGGCACACGGTGACGCACGGTAGGGGAAGTGAAGGGGAAGTTAGAAGTTGTGCAAGTTGGTAACACTGTTCATCCCCCAGGCTCCTTATTGTGCCAGCTGGTAACACTGTTTATCCCACAGGCTCCTTATTGTGCCAGTTGGTACCACTGTTCATCCCCCAGGCTCCTTATTGTGCCCGCTGGTAACACTGTTCACCCCCCAGGCACCTTATTGTGCCAGTTGGTAACACTGTTCATCCCCCAGGCTCCTTATTGTGCCAGTTGGTAACACTGTTCATCCCCCAGGCACCTTATTGTGCCAGTTGGTAACACTGTTCATCCCCCAGGCTCCTTATTGTGCTAGTTGGTAATACTGTTCATCCCCCGGGCTCCTTATTGTGCCAGTTGGTAACACTGTTCATCCCCCAGGCTCCTTATCAACGGTACCCATTTTAGTAGGGGACTGGGTGGGCCCCATAGCCGGTCTGGAATGTGAATATGCGTGTTAGCCGTTGAAAAGGTAATGTTGGGGCGCTGTGATTGTGAAAGTAGACGCATTGCCGCCAGCTGCAGCCACTCAACCGTAAACACTGCAGTGGAGATGAATGTGACGTTAAGGGAAGTGACTAGTGGAGCTGGCGGTTACGCAAATGTTTAAACATGCAGCTGGAGCTACACATCAGTGCCATTGTTGTTCACGTACAGTTGTTATGGTATGGTTACGTAGACAACAATGGTACTGGTGTACTGGTGCGAAACTGAGCCGGTTGTTGTGTGCTGCGTTTTTGTTTTCATTGGAAAGTGCTGCTGTAAGTTGCATTATTGCGGTGTGGGGCGCCTTCGAACGTGGCTGTTTTCGCTTCCCGTGTTTGCAAGTGGTAACATTTCTTGCAGCCGACCAAGCAGCTTGCGAAATGCTGTCGGTGGAGTCGCCAGCAACAGAGCTGTAATTAGCTGCTTGTTCACGCACGCACACGTTACAGGTGCTCTGTCAACGATCAGTGAAGTGTCTTAAGAGATGGTGACTGACCAGGCAGTCCGCAGGACGACATGCAAACTCGTGGCCACCGGAACTCCCTAAAACAAATTGTGAATCCGCCTCAAAGATAACAGGTTATTAATAGAAACGTTCGATTGCATAAGATCATGAAATTGGTTATGAAATTGCTGGGAGAAACTCTCTTTGCGACGCCATATTTTTTAGGTAGCTGCCATCTCCTTTCATTTCCAAAAATTACTCAATTCATTTGCAAATATGTGCGATCTTTGTTAGCATGTACTTGCATTAGCAGTTGCCTTCACCACGATACAAGATCTCCGGAAGATTATGATCAGCATGCGCATTGGTCAAAAACAGTACAACTGGGATCGCCCCAAATTTGCAACTTGACATTAATTAACCAAGCGCAAATTAAAGACTGCAATAAAACACTTTATTATCCAACAGATGCACAAATATGTAATTCGTAGATACAATTACAATTGTTGTAAAATATTTAAAAATATTTAAAATTGCACCAACGTGTTTCGGATCACAAGGGATCCATCATCAGAGAGCTCTATACAGTGCTTGGCTAAAATTACAGTAATGGTTCTATCATGTCCGCTGATTTGGACGTAGTCGGTGTTATGGCAGCATATTTACTATAATTAGATAAACTAGGTGTCTGATTTAGAATCAGATTAATTTTATTCTAAATCAGACCCCTGATTTATCTAATTACAGTAAATATGCTGCCATAACACCGACTACGACCATATCAACGGACATGATAGAACCATTATTGTAATTTTAGCCAAGCACTCTATAAAGCTCCCTGATGACGGATCACTTGTGATACGAAACATGTTGGAGCAATTTAAAATATTTTATAGCAATTCTAATTGTATCTACGAATTATATATTTGTGCATCTGTTGGATAATAAAGTGTTTTAATCGTCATTGATGCACGGTTCAAACATAAAAAAAAAAAAGATTAAAGACTGCAAATTTCGGTAAGTTGCGTGACGTAAAGGGCAGTTGCTGCGGCGTTGCCAGACGGCACACTCGGACTTACATTTACTTTTGTAGGTTTGGTCGCAGCAAGTGATTTTTGTATACGTAGGCAGTCCACAAAGAAACCGAACTTGTGAAGTAGCGAGCCAGCGAGTGCTCGCAGCGCGCTGGCGATGGTGGCGTTGTGTAGCAGGTACTTTACGCTTCATTCTGACACTAGCAGCATCGTGCCATGTCAATTAGTCATCGAGTTACATGCGCTTGAGTGAGAGTGTGTTTAGTACTGTCGGCGATTTTTTGCAAGTTGATAAATGAAGGATCTTGAGGAGCAAAGCTTTTGCGTCAAATTCTGTTTCAAATAGGGAAAAACTTTTACGGGGACTTTTCAGATGTTGCAGCAGGCTTATGGAGAGAATTGTTTGGGCCGTACGCAATGTCACGAGTGGTGCCAGCGTTTCAAATCGGGCAGAACCTCCATCGAAGACGGCCCCAAATCTGGACGGCTAGTCAATGGACGACGATCACGTTGAGAAATTGCTTGCTGTGATTCGTCAAGATCGTCGCCTAACTGTCCGTGACGTTGCTGAAGAAGTACGAATCTGTAAAAGTTCGTGCCACCTTATTTTGACCGGAAAACGGAAGACGCGTCGTGTTGCCGCAAAATTTGTGCCGCGTCACTCCTTATCCATGAATTTTTTACGAACCATGAGACGACTGTTGTCCCCCAGCCCCCCTACTCTCCAAATTTGGCCCCTGCGGACTTTTTCTTGTTCCCGAAGTGGGAATCCTCACAAAGAGGTTGGCGATTTCAGACGGTAGAGGAGATAGAAGAAAATTCGATACGGGACCTTCTCGCCGTCCCGCAAAACACGTTTTTTCCATTTCTGGAACGCGTCCTGACGCGTTCCAGAAATGGAAAAAACGTTGGGAGCGGGGTATCGAGAGTGGAGGGGAGTACTTTGAGGGTGACAGGTTAGGTTAAGTTGGAAGTAAAACAGTAAATTAAAAAAAAAAAGTTCGGTTTGTTTATGAACTGCCCTCGTATGTGATACCGTATTTTTACAATACAGTAAAGGGGGCCGGCCGTAAGGTGCTGCAGTTATCTGCGCACATCTTGACAACGCTGATAGTCGGCGTTCTTACATATCCCGATGTCGTCATGGAGTCAGGAAATGTGAGACGTATCTTTAGGTGCAAAAAGTGTGTAGGCTGCGAGAAATTCCGTGTGTTAAGGATCACCTTATCATTGTTCTGTCGCGAGGGGAGTGCTCAGAGATGATCATGCGGAGGTGACGGTAAACTGGGCCGTGTCGTTCCTTTCGTGATGCGTGAAGTCCAGTAGCCATTTGTTGAAGCTCGCGAGGCGAGGAAGTGGGGAAAGACGAAGTAGAAGTATAGCGCAGAATAGGAGGCTAGTGCCTTGTACATTGGCCGCTAGAACACAAGGAGATAGCTGTACGTGTTGTGTAAGTGATAATTGGTTTGCACAGATAGTACAGTCAGGTTATGTATCCCCGCCAGGCTGCATTCCTTATATACCTTCGAGTCTCTAGGTACCGGGACTGAACTATACCGGTGCCATCACAGTCGGAGCATGTGACCGACAGCAGAGGGACCGTTAGCGTACAGACGAGTTACAGCTGTGACACGATAGTGAGGGTGCAAATGTGACGTCTAGTCTGGCCCGAAGTTTCGGTTGAATATTCTGCTTCCATCTTCAGGGAAGACTACACGGTATCCTTACCCAGAATACCACCACTGTGAAATCGTTAGATCTCGTACGTTTTGAGTTCGGAAAAGAAAAGGACGTGTTTGAATTTGAAACCGGACCTCGGGGTCGAGTGTACCTGACAACCTAATCTTTGCACACCATGTCACCATTAAAAAAAAACTAACGGGCGAGGCTTGCATGTACCGCTGATATAAGTAGTTGCGGTTGATTCTACCAACAACAAGCGCGATCCGGTAACGCGACGAAGCGTTGTGACGCCTGCTGCTAGCTACTGACGCGCCAACATGACGTTTGTCTTCACTCGGGCGCCGGACCGTGGCGCCTTGACCTGCAAACGGAGGCCCGCAGGAGTGCCTGTAGTTCCATCTGGTGCGTGCCGTGTGATCTGCGTGTCGTGCAGTTACATACGCACTTCAGGCACCGCAGGTGCGTGCGTTGGCAGAATGAGACCGTGGTTTGTGTCGCGATGAACTGGTGTGCTCACTACTCAGATACGTACAATAATGTTTGCGATCATCGCAGTTGTTGTTGTTGTTGTTGTTAACCCCCTGTTCAGCACACCCCAAAACTTTAGGTCAAAATGAATGCACAGAATGCATTATGGCCGTCAATAATGGCTACCACCAGATGCCAGTTCGCTATCTCACATAACGAGATTAAACTTAATGCAAATCACGGTGGTAACTACCGGTACCAGCCGCTTTTACAATTCAAATAGTTTCCATTTTTTTCCCACAGGATGCGTTTCTTACGATCCTTAAAATAAACCGCTGTTATTTCCTGTAACAGTATTAATGAACAGGTCTGGTGCTAGCACACACCGGTTTGATTGTACATGCTGTGAATAAACAAACAGTGTACAGACATGTAATTGCGAACATTGCAGTGTATATGTATATACACACACTTATATGTATGTATAATCGAGAAGAATGAGATGGGCTGGGCATGTGGCGCGTATGGTTGTGGAGAGGGGGGTGTATAGGGTCTTGGTGGGGAAGCCGGAGGGAAAGAGAGCACTGGGGAGGCCTAGGCGTAGATGGGTGGATAATATTAGGATGGATCTCCAGAGGTGGGATGTGGGTATGTGGACTGGATTGGGCTGGCCCAGGATAGAGACAGGTGGCGGACGTTTGTGAGTACGGTAATGAACCTCCGGATTCCGTGAAATGCGAGGAATTTCTTGACTAGCTGCAAACCAGTTAGCTTCTCAAGAAGGACTCTGTACCATGGAGTAAGTAAGTGTGTGTGTGTGTGTGTGTGTGTGTGTGCAAGTAGCTAATGTTTCACGAATCTGGTACTTTAAGAAACTGCAGTTAGGATGGCGGTTGTAATTCAAGCGGTTCTGCAGTACTGCACATCGCTGCCTGTACTGTTGGTAAGAGAGTGTAGCAGACCGAATACCGTCTGTGGGTGTTGTGTGATTGGGTAGGTCCGCGGTGAGGAATCGAACGTTTTAGGCATTCTGGTTCGTTACATTACTTTGCGATTTATATGCGCCGTCTCAAAATTTCGGTGAAAAAAAAAAAGACTTAGCTTCGACTTGTTGGTCTGTCTGTCCGCATGGCGTATCTCGGCTCCCAGTAGACGGATTTAACGTAGATTTTCAAACCGACGTCAGCAAGCAGGATGACGTGCGATAAGTTAAAAGGTTTAGAGACTAGTTGAAATAATGGAATGCGGAATGTTTGTGTGCTAAAATGCGTGTGTAATAGAGCCGAAACAAAATAACAGAACACAAAAGCAGGCGCTGGAATAGATCGTGGACGCCAGAGGAGATATGGGCTAACCAAGTGTGGCGGTGACTAATGTGGCGCGGGGCGAGCAGTCGCAGGTTACGAAGTTAAGAACAATCGCGATCATTTATTCTTTTCGATTTTATTTGGCTGAGTAATTAAAAATTTGTTGACCACAGAAGATAAAACGCTTTTCATTTCAAAGATCTTGCCTTCCATTTTGTCGCCCGCTGCCCTCTGTCGTCCGGGGCGCCCGGACAACTCCCCTGGTGGTGATTAACGGTTTTGTGGGATGTGACGCCGTGTAGTTTGATACGGGCTTGCTGTTTCCGTATTTAGGACATTGTTTTTAATTCGCAACATCCCTCCAGTTCAATTCTGAATGTGGACACGCGCCCAAACGCCGTTACGGAAGCACCCTAACTGTAACACTGCTATCTGCTGTCACCTGAGCCAGCCGATATATCCACTCTTAATGCCAGGCATCATTCGGCTGAGTTTGCAAACTGAAGCTTGCAATGCGATGACGAGACTATACAGTTAACTGCAAAGAGTAGAGGCCCAGTCGATAAACACGGCTTCGGGTGTCAGAGGCACCCGACTTGACGGGATGCAAGACAAAGAAACAGCCCGGTGCTTGCTAAGCCGTCTTCGTGCTACACTTCTGCGGAGCGTTATTACGCTTGGCCTGCCGCCTGTACCCAGAAATTCTTGTTTTATGGTCTGGTAGGTGGCGGTGTGCGCTGTTTGAACGTAAAAGCAAATATTCCGGCATTTCTAATTTGATTACGCCAGCTTGCAAACATTGTTCTGTTTTTTGGTAGAATGTGTTTGCGGTATTCAGCACTTAACCTTTTGTAGACCCAATCTAGGCTTATCCGAGTTCTGTACAATATAAAGACGCAACGAAACAATGAAATGAGGATTCCGGTTGTCTGGCATGTGACGCTGGGCGCCGGGTTGGTGATTCGCGACATTGCGAAGGATCGTATCTGACGCCGTCCTATTCAAAGGTATTCAAACCTTGAACCGTTTGAGATGAAGGCATAACGCCAACCCTGTGTGCACTCGCCAGTAGTGTGTACATCCATTCGCTCGCTGCTCTGTTCCGGCCAGCAGGTACCGTATCGCAAACCACTTTACAGTGTCTTAATTCAACGGAAGTGAGGATTCGCCGGGGTGGTGCGTGAAAATGCTCGTTGAACCTGGCGTGGACAGTAACCCGTTCGTCGCGTGCCTTCCCGCACGTCATAACCCGCCACCAGCCCTCCCCACCCTCTCTGGCGCAGTGCGTTTATTGAAACTTGGCACGAAAAAGCAAACATGAAATGTAGAAATTCACGACATACGCTGTGTCTAACGGACACGTGCCTTATTTAGGCACGCATGTCTGTGAAATCCCACTGAACAAACAGCAGTCCATTCAAGTCAAGTTACTTTATTGTAGGCTGGTTTCTTTCAAAGAAAGTAAGGCACGAATGAAGTCCAACATGGCGTGCGTGCGCGCCTGTTTTTTCCGCCCGCTGATCTGGGTATTGTGGGAGAAGAGAAGGCTGTTTCACCGCTGTCCGGACCCGAATGAATATTTCACGGTTCTCCAGTCCTCGTGCTGGTCACTAGACCGATCGCAGAAAAATGGCGAGCCACTGTCGTGGCAACATAACTAGTTGCTGATGCAATTACAGTCCTTCGCCATCTTTGTGACTTTCGTTGATTGTGTGCTAACCATTTTATGAAGGTTTGGCAGACCGGATATGAACAGTCCGCAGTTGGAGAAGCATTGTTTTACTGCGTATGAAGGGTCGTAGAGGACGGGGTAATTATTTTCTATCTGGTAGCCCGCAACTGATAATCTGACCCTGTCTGGGAGCCCACATGATACCAGGGGCCGGATCGCTACTTCCGAGGTCAGTTGCCCTGATCCGTAAATGGAGGCAGACCATGCATGAGTGTTAACGGGGAAGTACGAGTTGCGTCCCAAGGTATCTTGCTTCATTTGTATCAGTTGCATCGCAAAAACACATGATTATGCAAAGTGTCTTATAGAAGTGCAGTAATACGCGCAGATGTAAAAAATTGTGAGTGACGTCAGAAATACGAGTGATAAGGAGCTAAAAGTCCGTGTTTGGTAGAAACTTATACGACACTTATGTAACAAATTCGATTCACGAAATCAGGTTAGCCTTGTACTGTCCAATCTTTGGTACACAACTGTTTACGTGCAAACTGACCACGGGACGCGATTCGTAACCCCCCGTGTTACAATCCTATTATTCAAAACCCCGTGACTTGGACGTTTTAAGTCACGTCACTCGACTTACACCTTACCGGCGTACATCAACGTCAACCTACACAACCATAAAGCTTACGGAACAAGACTGTAAGTAACCGAATCAACCACGCCGAAGATCGTACATACGAGGTTCTGTCAGAGATGCTGCTACAGGTTCTGTTCTTCTGGCGTATGACGCCCAGTCGTCCGATGGAACTACTCGCCCAGCGACACAGCGTCACGCGCCAGAAGGCCGCAGTCTTAACATGCCCTGTCGTGAGAACATTTTGTCACACTGAGTTGTCGGGCGCCCCGCACCTGGGTGCAGTCTGTCTGTCACACAGATGGTTTGGTGAAGTACTGGCTGGCTGGCTGGATGTCTGTCTTGGAACAAAAACAATTCAGCATGTGTAAGAATAATGATACAGAGAATGGCTCCGGGATTTCTGCAGTGTTGCCAGCAAACCATATTTGGCTATTTTATCGGACTGCAATGCGTATATGTGTATGAAGTACAGTCTGGTGGAGAACGAGTGCCAAACTCTAGAAAACCAGTTCGTTTATGAATGGGCATCGATTTTTGTATAGGATGTGGATGTGGAGCGCTGCACTCTAGAAATGGGACGTTTTCCCCCCGTATTACTGATTCATTATTTACTGGTCGTTTTGTAATGACGGCCTTAATACATTCAGTTTTGAGTAGTTACAGTGTGTTTCGAAAGTTAGGTCTGGAGGAAGCATTGTTTAACGGTAATTGTTACACGAATCATGACATAGTGGGGGCTGTAAACAATCATATAATTTATTTTCCTTCCGTACAGGATTACATAATCCATATGGATATGGAAATCGTCATATTTGTTGGGATTAAGGGGTGACATCAACACGTGTGTACAACAATCACATGGTTATTTAGTATAATAAATATAATAAAATAGGACAGTACGAATTGTTTAGTGTAATAAAATATAATAAGGATAAAAATAAAAATTAAGGTAAAATAATAATAATAATATACAAATAAAAGTAAAGATAGTGGAGTAAGTTAGAAGCAATTAGAGGTACTCTTTAAGTATGAAATTACCCTTCGTTACAGATAGTGGTTGGATGTATACTGACACATTTATAATACAGACTTGTAATTAAAAAGAAGGAACATGTGTCCCAAAGCCCTCATGCGGGAATGGGAGTAAGGAAAGTATATGATTTCATTATTTTTAAACCACTGAAGTATGGTGGAGGACTTTTTATACCACCACTCCTCAGAGTAAAGATTTCGCGTTCTGCCCAGCCAGTGTGACGATTCTGAGAATAAACACTCGTTATGTCGATCGGTAAAGTCAGTATCAATCACAACAGAACGTAGTTGTGTTGTGACTGATGATAATTTTACCTAATCCATATTTTAGACATACAACGGGATGTTTGCCCAAACAAGTGTAACTGGTCGTTCAAAAGGAGAGTAGTGTGTTTTCTGTGCGAATGGAACTGAATTTTTTAATGTTCTTTGGTTGCACATAAGGCTGCAGAAATTCAACGCACGTGAACATGTACCAATATTTTGTACTTTTCCTTATACAGGGAAATGCATTTTAGATTTTTTTTCGTCTTAGTTCTGGTTAGTGAAATTTGTATCCAGTTGAAACTTGATTCTAAGATTTTGTTGCAACGGACGCTGACAGAGATAGGTGAACTGGCTAATTAAGACATTGTTTCCCAACTAGTGTTCCGCAGAACGTTATTAAGACGTTCCACGAGAAATCGTGTAATAACGAAATAAAAATGTTTAAGTATCGCAGGAATTTTTGCTCTGCAGTTGGCAGTACTAGTGTAATCTCCGTGTGCTACCAATTACCACTTACTTTGGCCTGAAAACGTTTTCGTAAGTATGGTTTCCTTCATGGAAAAAAGGTTGAGAAATGTGAGAGTTAGGGGTATACGTAGCGTTTCGGTTTAGATTCATTTTTTAATTCCGTTACTGATTTCGAAAACACGGAGACGTAAGAAAAAGTGTGGTCCATGTATATTCATATTCATTTCCTATTGAAGTTTCGTTCCAAATATTTTTCATCCGGTCGGCTATTTTGCACGTTACTCTCGAGATGGCGCACAAAACACATGCAGGTCCACACGTGAAGTTATGTTCATTGTTGTGTAATTTTAACCAAAACTGGATCGTGTTTGTACGGTTCGTGTAAATACGTTCGTTTCTTTCTTTAGCTGTTTTCTTTTTCTTTCTTTTTTTTTCACTGCCATCCGACGTGGACATTACTGCAACTGCAGCGTGCCAAATTATTTATACAGCAAATAAAGGATTTTAAGAAAATACGGATACGTGCAGGTAGTAGGCTACACAAAGTTATAGTGGTGGTGAGCCTCTGCAGTCTAATACGTCAGGGTAAGGACAGATTGGTTGTAGAACTTGTGATGCAGCAGAAGCTGTAGATTTTGAATGCCTAATTAAGGCCTGAATAAAGTAAGCAACACATTAATTACCGGGAATGGCAGCTGTTATTCGGTCCACATACTTTTGTTTCCCCTTTGCTCTCCAAAAATATGAAGACTAAAATATACATAACGATGCTTTGCCTCTTGCTTTACATGGGGGTGAAGATGGTCTCTCGCATAGGGAAGAAAGATCTGAGGTAAAGAGGATTGGAAGGTATGGACAGGATTGATCTGGCTTAGGATAGGGATGAGTGGCGGGCTGTTGTGAACGTGGTAATGAACCTTTGGGTTCCAGGGGCGTTTCTAAGTAATGTAGGAGGGCTTAAAATATCAAGGATACATTGTCATATGAGAACTTCATAATTATTTAATTTCCCAAATCAAGATGGTGCAAAAATATTACTGCTTACAACTGCATATCACACATTAAAATATTTTAATTACACAATAGTAACCATTTGTAATTTTGTAATGAAGTGTGTTGACTAGTGTAAACAACCTGTGATAGTTTGTGGCTGTGATATATGCCCTGGAAAATGGTTGTGTGAAGGGATGAAACACATCTGGCCACAAAGAAACAATTTTATAAACCATGCATGTTGTATTTTGATCATTATTTTAACAAGTCAGTATAATGAATACAGTAAAATCAGTTCATACCTCCTGTTGCTTATACTTACCAAGACTGCTGTTTAGGGAATTAATTTGTTCTGAAAGTCACACAAAGTCCTGAGATTTGCCATTTGTAAAACACAGACTTTGAACATTCACAAAGTAATTTGACATAAGTTTCCATTCAACAGCTTATAATATTGCTTGTTCTTGATAAAGCTGTATATGCCTTCTCTTGGTTTGTGTGGATTGTATTGCAGTGAAGCCACTTCTGTCTTCCCAAAGCTTCTCTGCCTTTTTGTGCCATATTCTTTCTTTGTCTCATCTTTTGTAGTTCTCCTAGCTTGAACTTGGTCATTCTCTTGGGCATTTTCCTTTTGGTTTATAATGCTCAGTGTCTTTGTTATTCTGTCTTTATTCTTTGCTAATCTTATTGTTGTTTATATTTATTTCATGACATGTACAGATTTGTTGCCCAACAACACAGCCTTGCTGCAAACTATACATATTCACGGTACTTATCTCTGGCACATACTGATGTAGTTTAATAGATTGTCATTCTTTTCCTTACAGGGGAGCCAATGATGTCCATCTCAGAACTGCTAGGTCTGAACCTCCCACGAGGCCCTCTGCTGGGCAACACAAGTCCTTTGGGAGGCAGCAGTCATTTTGGGTCACCTACCTCAACTCCCAGTAATCCATTTAATCGCAGTTATCAGGCAAGTCTATAGGCTACCTGAGTTTTGCATTGCACAGCACAGTCATAAGTTGTGTGTGATTTCACATTGTTACAGAACACAAGTAAGTGTTACATTTCCGTTATAAACAGGACACATGGGTTAGTATGCCATGTAGTTTGATGGAAGCGTACCAGTTTGTGTACGAACAGAGAGTCTCCAATTATGGCTGTAGTACCTATGGTTCCCAATAGCCTGTCCAGAATGTTCACCTTGCCTCCATCTCATGCTCTGATTTGCCACTAATGTCCTTTGTGACGCACCTGTGTCCCACCACTTACACAACAAGACACTTGTACGATGCAAGATCCAGACAGCAGTTCCATCCAAACTTTGCTATCCACCTGCCAGGCTACGTTTTGTCATGCCGTGGAAGACTTCGGGACAGACTGCCGTGTAATTAGCAAATGTAAGGTGTCCAAACTTATTGCTCCCTACAGTGTGCATCATTCCTGTTCCTTCTAATTCTTGTTTCTTGAATGTATGAAGTGTGAGTTTGAATCGTGTCTGCCATCTAAGATCCCGAATTCATTCAAGTTTTTCCACCAAATCTGCTGTTTGTGCCTATATTGGAAGTTGTCTGTACTGTCGCTTGGCTGTAAAGTTTGCACATCAGCTGTTGCTTGTGATGCCAATTCATCCTGAACAACTTTGCAGTTAACAGTAATTGTGGTCATGCTGCCTCATGAAACATTACTTCATTATAGTCTCTGCCCTAAGCTTTTCACTGTTGTAGATGGAGAGTGGCAGTATGTCTTGGATGGAACTGTCCTTTTCTGTTTCAAGAAACATGGCCCTGTAAATTGAGTTTGTATGTTTCAAGAAATTCAGAGCAAAAATACCTTAGGTACAAATTTAGTGTTTAAAGTTTCATGTATTGGACTAGAATAATGCACTGATGTCCAAATGACAATGGGATTAATAACAAGAAACTTAAACCAAGACATGACTTTCTTGTCTCTAGCACTGACAGGGTTAAATACACATATAAAGCACAAGTTTCAGTTGCAAACAATTGCAGCCTGAATTACTTGTTGCACAGCACATGTTAAATTTCTGGTAATGTGTAGCAATTAATGTTCACATTATATGCTTTGTGGTCTATAAGATGACAACCTGGTTTGAAGATGCTTCTTGTTCTTATAGGCCCTCATGCATGCCATTAGATAGGATTAAAATTTTGCTGAGTTTGTAGTGTGGGTATTAAATATCTTTATACATTTCTGCAGCATGAAGAGCCAAGACATGAGATGTCAGTGCCCCTGAGAGTGCTTCAACGCAATGTAGACTCACCTCTTAACCATTCAGCGTCACCATCATCACCTTGCTACTCACGAACTTTTCGTGGGTCTCCGCCCTACAGGTAACACATTTTACAACGGTGTATTTAGGTATTAATAGGAGCTGTGCATCTTGCATTGATAGTTCAAAGTGTTCGGGAGCAATCACCTTAGTGATAGCCATGTACTCCACCATCAAACTTGTGGTACAAATTTTGCACTCACATGTCTGTTCAACAAACGCCTCACAATGCTGTGAACTGGTATATATGACATGCCTGTGTCATTTATTGTCTGTTCTGTCATAAAATTATGTCATCAGTAAACATCTTTATCAAGGTTTGTAGCACTGGATCAGTAGTTAAGGTGATGGGAGTTAAAGGTAAAGTAGTTCAGATGTTATATGAAGCTGTGCTTTTGCCCTCTTTTACCAAAAATGTGCCCCTGAAAAAAATGTTCTACAGATTGGCATTTTCAAAATGACAAATACATTTTATTACTTTCAAACTAAAATTTCATGGAACTACAAATTATGCTTATGTGGCCATAATGCGTGTATTCAAGCTATGTTAAGGGCATTTTCTGCACATCTGCATTTGTTGCCTACCCCTTTCAGACCAGTGTTAACTTTAATTATGTTGAAATTCCTTGCAGTGACTGCAGCAGTCCGACACTTGAGCAGGCTCTGCTGTTGAAATGTGCTAACGTTGGGTCCCGCTCCAACTCACCAGCAGACTCAGAAACTAGCGGTGTGAGCAGTATTGATGGCAATTTCTCTGACCTCATGGTATGTTTAAGTGTACTTAGTGACTGTTTATACAGGTGTGCTGTAACTTAACATGATAGTTATGTCCTGAATGCTCAAGTGACTCGAAACTTGTGTAGTTTGTTTTGATTTCACAACCTTTAATTTTCATTAAACATGTACAATTGCATGAAATGACAGTACAGTTTATGTCATCCATTTACAGTGCTTAATTGTTTTATTTTATGAAAATAATTTGTTTTTTGGTCTTCCTGAAAACATTAACTTAAAAATGTCATGTTAAATCCCATTACTGCACAGTTCGTCTCTGTCATTATCATGTAAGTTGAGGCGGTGTGTGTGTGTGTGTGCGTGCGCGCACGCTTCTGGTCAGTCCTTTTCTAAAGTTTCGCATCAGATGGTAACCATGTAATGTCAGCTGAGCAGTAGGCTCCATCTGTGACAGCATTTGGTATGAGTGCGTGGCAAGTACAAGGAAAAACAGTGTTGCAGCTGTTAGCATCCTGACCATCAGACTCAGGACCAGACAGTTTTAAATGGTTCATGACCAGGCACTGATGATTCATTATGAGAAATATAACCAACAAGTGCATATACAGATGTGTAAATTTATTGTATTATAAACTGGCTAGCCTCCTGAACGTTTTGCCACCTTTCATTTTCATTTACTTCACATTCCACTGATAATATACAGATGTGGAACTAGTCATGTATACATTTAGCATAATAAATAAAGCAAGTGTACATTCAGCATAAGTTGTGTCTTATTGTAGTGTCACAGGATAGCTACATTAACAGTTATAAGTGCTGTGATTAGGATAAGTGTAAGTAATAATATGAATAAAATTAATATAAGAAGTTAATTGTGTATTAAAATATTCCTGCAGACTACAAAAGGAACTATGTGACAGATATGTTTTAGAGCTAGTTTGAATTTATTCTTATCACCAGATAACCTTTAATGGCTGTAGGTAGATGACTGTAGAACTTAATTCCTGAATAATAAACACCCTTTGGGTATATTGCCAAGTTTGCTGTAGGTAGGTACAAATTGGAAGTTTGCCTTGTATTGATTTTATGTACTTGTGAGTTAAACAGGAATTGGTCTTTATATTTAGTAACAAATGTATTGAGAATATACATTGGGATTGAATTGGGAAGATATTTAATTCCTTGAATAGTTGCCAACAAGAGGCATTCTTACTTGAATTCATAATTATTCTAATTATTATTTTTTTATTTTTAAATATATTTTCACTATGAGATGAATTGCCCCAAAATATAATTCCATAAGATATAATTGAGTAAACATACAAAAAATATGTACTTCTCAGTACATCTAGGGACATAAATGGCTTAATTGATCTGATGGCATAACAAGCCTTATACAGACTAGATGTTAATTCACCAGTATGATGTTCCCACGTTAAGGAAGTGTCAGTACTCGGTACTAAAAATTTTAGACTTTTGAGTATTAGTAATTTTTCTGTTACCAAACGATACTTGCATAATTTCAAGATCAATTTTAGTTAGGAATTGCAAAAAATATGTTTTATCTTAGTTTAACATTAACAAATTACTGTGGAACCATTTATTTATTTATTTCATTAAATATTTCTTTAGTATTAAATCTTAAATTCGTTCTCATTGCGATTTGTAATAATGAAGCTTGTGTCATCAGCAAATAAGATTGAGCTTGATTTGTCAGATACATTTTTAGACATATAATTAACATATATTGAAACAATAACGGTCCAAGAACTGAACCCTGTGGGACTCCGTGCTGTACTTCTTCCAATTTTGAAAAATACCCATTTGAATTATTATGAGCATTTGTAACTGCTATTTGACATCTTTTTCTTAAGTAAGATTCCATTAACTTATTAGCAACACCTGATATACCATAAAATTTCATTTTTGATAATAGTATGTCATAATTTATGCAGCCAAAACCTTTTTGCAAATCACAAAATAACCCACTGACTAGTAATTTGTTATTGGGAGATGATATGTTATTAATTAATGTGTATTACACCTGAAGCCAAAATGCTCCTTTACTAATATATTGTTTAAGGTTAAATGGTGATATAGTCTTTTATATATAAACTTTTAAAAAATTCTTGAAAATACAGGAAGTAATGAAATTGGTCTGCAATTAGTAATAAGTGTTTTGTCACTTTTTTAATATATAGGTTTGATTTCTGAAAATTTTAGTCTATTATGGCCGTCCTCAGGGAGATCACAATTAATTGGCCATAACATGTAGGACACTATGCTGTTTATAATGCACTAAAATTACGTATCTGTATGTGCTCTTGTTGGTCATATTGCTTATATTGCATTAGGACCTTACAGTTCGTGTAATGCTGCATGAAGCATGGAAAGGTATGACAGATTTTTGTTGTTTCAGAACTGCCTAAGTTTGACACAGTCTACTGGTCCACTGTCGAATTTACAGTTGGGGAGTCCTGAGCAGGAGATTGTGAATAGGCATGCACTCCAACAAGCCATGAGACCACTGCAGCAGTCCACACTACGCTACTTCCAGCAACAGCAGCAACAGCAACAGTCTCTTCAGGCTACATTATCTTCACTGCTGCAGTACCCTTTGCATCCTAATACATCAACATTAGGAATGGAGAAACCTTGGATCTTCCCTTCCAGTTCTCCAAACCAAGACAAAACATGGTTGCCACTCTCTCCAACATCTGGACTGCCTTCTCCAATATCCAACATGAACTCTCTGGAAAGAGCAGCACAGTTCCACAGGAATGCAGCGTGTACGTAATTCCTTTATTTACCATGGACGTATGAACATGGGTTGTGTTTGTAAATGTACACCGACACTGTACACCAGTAATATATTGATGATACAGAGATAGAGAGAGCTGGAATTACAGCCAGAATACAGTTGACATCTTGTGAGAGTAGGGACGGGCATACACGAGCATACAAGAGGGGGGTAAGGTGGCCAGGGCAAAAAGTTGATTGGGTGCCAAGGTTAAGTATAGCTCTCCCTCATGTCTTTAGGCTGTGTCCCTGATTAGTTGTGGGGACGGTTTTATTGTGCTTGTGTGTGTGTGTGTGTATCTGCTAGTGTATTATTTCTGTGAAATTAACAGGAACAGAATTTTGTCCAGTTAAGGTTTGAAAGAAGGGCTCAGAAATTTTTTTCACAAAATGCTGTAGAATTTGTTAGCCGGTGTTCTGCATGGTGCCCACTTTCACACAATGGTTATACTCCACTAAAGGTACGAGTGTTGTGAGTATTGAGATCTGTGTTGTCTGGTGTCAGTCGTGTAGAGCAGCACGTGGTGTACTGCCATCACAGGATGTCTCAAGCCGCAGCACTGTGACCTTGCAGTGAGGTACAGTGCACTATAGTGTGTACTGTTCATTGTACAGATAACCAGAGCAGTGTTACAGAAACTATCTGTATGTGTGAAATGTTGTGTGACAGCCTGCTGTCTAACACAATTTTTTGTTCCAGCTCTCTATGAAGCTACATGTTCCTGGAGTGGAAATTTGCCCCCTCGTACACAGAAGAATGTATCTTACTCATGCAAGGTACATGGCTACTGAGTATTCTAAAATTTAGTAAATTTAGATTTGTAAAAACCTAATCATCAAACTGACAAATGTGAACATTGTTGTGCACTTTTTATTCTTAGTCACCCAGTCATTCCTATTCTAGCAGTAGGTCTACATGGTTCACAGAGAGCTTTTCATCTCTCATCGTCTCCAGCATCTGTTTAATGGGAATTATTCCTAATCCCATTCTTATTTTTTCATTCCTAATCCTGTATCTTTTAGTTCTCCCTTCTGTTTAACTTGTGTGTCTCATTTCAGTGGCGTGCAGTTGACTTATGTTTGAAGAACGAAAACCACGATTTACACCCATATGTTACGTATAATGCACTTTACTAGAGCTAAAAGCCGTTTCTTGCAGTCATGGCTGTGAACATGTGAAGACCACATCAGTTGGCTTCATCAGCCACATTCCTTTTACTAACGCATGTTGCATGTTCCGGTGTGCTTGCTGTTACCCGCTACCATTGATGTGTTCCGTAACAAAAGGACAGCAATGACTGTCATGCATACTGAGCAGTATGTGACACACACATGGTTTCTGCTGCTACTGCATATCATCAGTGATTGTGTATCTTGGATTGCAGTATTGCCATCACAGCTTTGTCAGCAAGTGTATTTTGAACTGCACCACTGTGAGAACCTCGGATGTCACACAGAATTATTTCTATGTACAAATTTCTTACTGTGTTCTCACATTTCAAATGGCTTCAAACTCTTGAAACCTGGAATGTTTTGAATTCTGGTCCACAGAGGAGGAAAAGTCAGCTGCAACTACCATGTATGAGATTCTTACAGTGATAAATACTAAGATTACAGTCTTATTGGTTGTGATCCTACATAGTCTGGTAGATTGGTACAGTTATACCTCTGTCTTGACACTGAAGATGGAGGTAGCACGTTTCTTTAAAATAGAGATACCGCTCCACCAAACTACAAGGTCTCAAATTTCTGAACAAATGTGCTATTTTATTGTGTTATTTGGCTATATTCAAGTAAAATGGGGAGGAACAGCAGAAGAAAGGCCTATGGCAGATTACTGTATGAGAAATTACTTGGAACTGTAAATATGTCAATAGTGTGTTATCATGGAGGATTAGTCAAACAAGGTGCTTCAGTTTAAATTGTGTTACCATTTTTAATAAACTTAATGCATGGGAATTATCTGGTGTTAATTAATGTAGTGGACTTTCAGAATAATCTGTCTGTGGAAAAAATGTGTTCAGTATGTGAACTGTCCAAGGCCACTTGTAACTGATGCTGGAAACTAGGCATTACCTTTGATATTGTCTGCAGTGATTTAGATGACAGCAGATGGAGTTTATTCCTTAATTTCATCAACTTTTTGGGGTGTTATTGCTATAAAGCTTATCTGTCAGGGACCCTTGGCATCAGAACTGTAGAGAATGTGTAAAATAGCCTAACCTGTACATCATCATTTTGTTCTTTCAGATATTCTTAGGTGGTGTTCCATGGGATATTACTGAGTCAATGCTAATAACAGCATTCAGGAAGTTTGGTATTATTCGAGTAGAATGGCCTGGCAAGGACCAAGCAGCTTCTCAACCCAAAGGTTATGTGTACATAATTTTTGAATCAGAAAAACAGGTAAGACAAAATACTGGTAAACTGTTTCAGCTTATTGTACATCAGAGTTGTTAGATGTGACAAAAAATGTAGGACCTCATAACCAGAACTCTTAATAAAATAGTGATATTTTTCTAGTTGACTTGAAAAATTGCCATGGTCACATGGGGATTCCACTCCCGCTGTCCTCTTGTGGCCAGCTAGTATCCACAACTTTGCTGTGTATGAGGACACTTGATAAAGTAAAGCTGAGTGACCCATATTATAACCTCTGAGCTTTGACTAAATGTTCTGATGATGGCATATTACAAGGAATGTGAATATTAATTTGTGTGGTATCCACAATCTTCGGTTTTTTTCCAAGTACAACTTACATAAGCTGGAGTCATTCTTGTTCATCAGTCAGTGGCTCAGACTAGCTCATTTCACTGGGCTCATCTGAATATGAACTCCTGTTTTCTTTATACCTGATGATGGAAAGAGATCAGATTCCAAAACATTGCATACAAAGAAACCCAACACAGTGCAAATTGTCCAAAATAAGTTGCATTGATAAAATGTTTGATTGGTTTTGTTGTGTACTGATAGTTCATCATTTGTTAAAACCATACTGTGTTGCAGTTGAACCAGAATGTTAATTCTAACCTACCAAACCGCATGGTGACAGAACCCACAAAACCACAATACAAATGGTGTGGTGTATCTTGTTGCATCATGTCACTTGCAGTATTCACATGTGGCATTGACACTCATTACTCATAGCCTTTCTTCTTGACATTGTATTACTTTTAGCAGATTGAATCATACAGAAACATAAACAGACGCTTCTCCCTGCTCCATCTGTAACGTACAGAGAAGCAGTTAGTCTCTGGTGTAGCTGCTAATGTTGTGTTTTGGCCATATGATACTCTAGAGTTTAAATCACAAAATGTTACAAAAAAGAAATACCAAAAATGTGTTGTCATGCAGGTGAAAGCGCTTCTTCAAGCTTGCACACATGATGTCACTAGTGGTGGCAACTGGTACTTCAGAATCTCATCAAGGAAGATGAAATCTAAAGAGGTAAGCACACAAATATAATTCATTGTGACAGCATGTGCATCCCATTGGTCAATTTCACAAGATACTACAGGCCCAAAGGTCCTGTTTTGCCAGAGTTCTACAGTTGTGTACATTTTATATTGTTTCTACAGTTGTGTACATTTTATATTGTTTTGATCATTAAATGTTTTCACCCCTCCCCAAGACTGTACATAAATTCCACCTAGCCACTATCCAGTACCACCAGTTGGATTGCACGTCATGGTGACACAAGTGTTTCGTGTTTCAGGTGCAAGTGATCCCGTGGGTCCTTAGTGACAGTAACTATATCAAATCGTCATCACAGAAGTTGGATGCAAAGAAGACTGTATTTGTAGGTGCCCTGCATGGAATGTTAACTGCCGAGGGACTTGCCAAGATCATGAATGATCTGTTCGATGGAGTTTTGTATGCAGGTGCGTAGTAAGGGCTGAAGACATTAGAAGTGCTGTGTTAGTTACAACCTGAGATAAGGTTTAGTACAGTACGCACTTAGCAGTGCTTGTGCTAAGGCTGCTGTCGGTGTGTATGTTAGGAAGCAGTTACGTGCAGGATCATACATCAGCACCAATAAATGTCACTGGAAGTCATTGATATTACACTATGTTTTAGCTCAAAATACGTGTTGCTGATAGTAAAATGGATGACCTGCGCGTTCTTGAGGTTAGGTACTGTCGAAGCGTGCTTTCATATTCATATTTTGCATATACACAGAAACTGTTTTCTCAGTATATCTTATGCACAGCAGATTCCCCATCAAATTTCACAATTTTTTATGCTATTTATGCTTGTATGTCACATATTAATTGACCCACAGTGCTGTTGTGGTAGCATAATCGCAAAATGTATGCTGAAGGGTGAACATAACTAGTGTTACATGAGACATGAATATTTCAATCTTATGCGTATTGGACCGTGCATCATCTTGATATTTGAATAAAGGTAGACCAACTTGATGACACTTGCTTTATTATGTCAAATTTACTGCTCAACATGTTTCAGATGTTAATACATCCATCTTCAGGAGCTTGCGACTAGTTGCGTTGTTGTGTAGGCTGACTTGAGGCGTGTTGGTGTTACGTAGCGGGATTGTCTGTTGGTGATGTGGTATCTGAGTGTAGGCTGAACCACTACAAGCTCCTGAAGATGGATGTATTAACATCTGAAACATGTTGAGCAGTAAATTAACGTAATAAAGCAAGTGTCATCTAGTTGGTCTACCTTTATTCAAATATGAATATTTCAAGTCTGGACTCAAAAGCCTTTTCAAACAGTTGTATTAAGACTCTAGGACTTTATAAGCCTGGACTTACTTTAAAGTAAAATACATACATGCCTTCTTATGCTATGAAACAGTAAGGTAAGTAATTTTCATCCTTTCGGATCAGTTTTGTTGCCTGTTCCAGTTATGCATCTTTGCTCGTTGTTATTGTCACCATCATTGACATTGTGACTGTCATTGCCATTAATTTTAACCATTCATTCAAATATTCATTACGTAAAAGTAACAATTAAAAAAACAAAATGAGCTTGTGGGTGCCCCACAGTTAGGGACTGTGGAAACTCAAGATGACCTGCTTCTCTCCTTTGCTTGACACTTCATACAACATCACTTGCTAAATCTTTGTGTCATTGCAGGCATTGATACAGACAAACACAAATATCCAATTGGATCAGGACGTGTCACATTCAACAACCCACGGAGCTATATGCGAGCTGTAGCAGCTGCCTTTATCGAGATTAAGACTAGCAAGTTCACCAAGAAGGTAAGAGTGACATGAAACGGGAGCAGGACATGGGGAAGGCTGGGTAAATTTCAAGAATTAATTAACTTATCACTCATTTCTCAATTATTTGTTTCAAATTTCTGTACTATATACATCAGTCTTTGTCACAGAGACAGATTATTGCTGACTTCTGGGGTGTCATGTCATGTAGTTTGGACTTAGGTGAAAATGTGTCAAAAGGAATTTAATGCTTCTGCAAGAATAGACTCTTCACACCTCCGGCCAGTAGGCGCAGATGGTACATTTATATTAAACAATATATATCCACCAAACTACGGGCATCACATCGCCAAAGACTGTAGTCTTTGTAATCATCAATGGGAGAATCTCCAAATCTCATGTAACTTGTCATGACATCTGTAAAGGTTCAGGTGGACCCATACCTAGAAGACTCCCTCTGTTCATCCTGCAACCTGCAGCAAGGACCTTACTTCTGTCGTGAGATGGTATGTTTCCGGTACTTCTGTCGTAAATGCTGGCAGTGGCAACATGCACTAGATTCCATGCAGGCACACAAACCTCTGATGCGCAACTCGAAGTCATCTGTAACTATGCAAGGCTTCAGTTCCAGCAGCCGGGTTTGCAACTTCTGAGGAAACGGCGGCCGATGCAGAAGTAGTTTTATCAAAGAGTTTCTGTTAAAGCTTTAATACTCTTAAATCTTTGATAAAATGATCAGTGGAGAAGATATGGATACAGGAAGTATCCTGTTGTTCTTAACAGTAATTTTGTCTTTGTTATTTAATTATTATTTAATTATCATTATTATTATTATTATTCCTAGATTCTTGGTTGCGTTGATCATAAGAGAGAACATAAGACTTGAAATATTTTCCATTATCATAAGATATTTAGAGAGTTCCTGCTGTGGATAAAGCAATATGTTTCATTTTTTGTTAATTTATTTGTTCGGTATTCTAGATACCATTTTCTGTGTAATGTAAGTGTTCCTGTTAAACTGCTGTTCACTGTTACCTCTTTATCTCTCTGTAGTCATTAGTGAAGCAAGAGTGGCTGCCTTAAGAAAATTTGGGGATCATTTTAATATTCTAGTTAAATTTCAGAATTACTATGATGAGTCCACTGTATATTCAGTTTCCTTATTTTCTTTTGCAGTGTTTATACTTTCATTGGAATCTTTTATACTGACTTGCTCAGTGACCAGTGTGGTTTATAATTAGAAGTTTTTATTAACATTATTTTGTTCATTATGTTGTACAAAATCTGTGGGTTCTATATGTATATGTATATATATATACGTACACGGTTTACTCATATGACAATACGGACATGAACAAGGTCTCACGATTCCTGGTAATACATTCTGTGTGATATAAATGTTTTATGGGATAATTTTTATTTAGTTAACTTGTGTGCGTGTGTGTGTGCGCATGTGTGAGTGTCTGTCTTACTTTTGTACCTTGATTTCTTTTGATACTGGTTGTAACGGCATTAAAGTTACATTTCTGTTGTATCAGTACCGTCGCTATCCTTCGTTGTCTGCTTAACATTAATTACAGTGCAACCTCATCCTGTTTAAAAGTGGAACTGTACTCCTGGTAATAAGAAACATGAACTGACTTGTTTCACATTGCCGCCAGAAAGTTAATGCTGTAAGAGATATCTTGTGATGGTGGGCAGTAATGTAAGTTAGTGCTGTACCCAGGACATGACCTTCCACATTTCCTGCAATGGTAAAACTAGTTCAGAACTTCCTGTACTAATCGTGATAACAATAAACCCTTCAGTCTGCAGCTAATTTATTCTGCATGCACATTTCTGGCCCCTAAATCTGGTAAGTGGTCTCTCTATTCAAAACATTTTCTTTTCAGTTTCCCTCAGTTAAAGGCTAATTCTTTAAGGCTTGGTCTGTTACTCAAAAGAAATTTATCCTGTCTTCATTTTGCCTTTAAACTTCAGCACTGGAAACTTATGACATTTTTCCTCAGCATTTCTTTGGCACTTTCTAAATATGCTTTATAATTTCTGTGTATAGTTCAGCTTAATTTCAAAATTTTCAGATTTTTCAAAATTATTCAGAGTTGTTAATGGAGGCTTCCTTCCTTGGCTGTTGTCCAGAGGAATGTCATAAACTTTAAATTTAGGAGCTGGAATCCACAGTTTTGAATTTTGTGTAATATACAATGTTGTTTGCATGTGTACATGTCCACAGGAAAACCACTGGTCTGTTTTCACTGTATACACAGTGACAGAATCGTTGCAAATGTTATTAAGATATTATTTGATTTTGTTACAGTCCAATTAATGGGGCCCATGGAGACATAACAGCATGCTTGGTTACTGAAAATAAGATGCAGTAAAATTCTCAATTCTGCAGGGGTGTACTGCTAAGCACCAGTATCACTGACTTGTGAATCCACTCTTACAGATTCTGTAAAACATTTTTCCTTCAATTTGAGGTTCCTATTAGAAAAGTTTTCATTTCTGATAATAGAATTAAAGTATATGCTGTGAGATTTGCATTCATACAGCAGTTTAGCACATTCATGTTTGGCGGGATGACACTGTGTCATTGCACGAGTGGTTCCAGACATTTTGAAGGATTGTGGTGCCTTCATCTTTGATGCTCAAGCAGTCCAGGAAGCCTCCCGAAAAGGAAGGCGCTTTGGTCCTTATAAATACCTCAAACTGCTCATCCAAGGACATTGTCATGTCTCTAAGACCTGAATGTTCAGAATCAAATGTTCTTGCATAATTTCTTTGTTTAGTTCCACTAATGTAACAGTTCAGTATTTTCAGAATTAAAATCCTTAGGATACAAATGTTTAACTAGGTAGTTCCAATGGCACTGCAGCATTTAAAATCTGCATTTCCCCTAAAGATTAATAGTGGGTAACTGGTTGTATAGTACTTCTGTCAGATGAATGCAAGGGAGTATGTATGTTGAGGTTGTACTGTAAAAATGACACTATCCAAGTTAATTGGAAGTTGGCTGAAATTCATCCTTACACAAATCTGCAACAAAGGTGTCTGCTCAAGGCTTTTCTGTTTAGAAACATGTGAAGTGCCGACTTTCCCTGTGCTTGCTATTGTTTTGTTACACTTGCAAAACCAGGTGATGCTTCACTGAAGCTACAAGCTGTGGTACATAATCTAAAACTTATCACAGTGACTGAATTCAACAGAACTTTATTGGGCTAGCAGTCATGTAAGGTTGTCAAACGGTGAGTAAATCACCTGACATGGCTGCTAGCCTGAGAGAGTTTTACCGAGTACAAGCTGTGCTGCTTGGATCGATGTTACGTGCACTGATTTTGTGCACCTTCTTTTCTGTGAGACCAAGGCAACACACATGCGCTTCATGTCCTTTGAGTTTAGTTGGAACCATTCCCATGACGTTCATTCACTCCATTGCCATGTGCAGAATGCGACAATTCCTTGCTGTTCTCAGGAGCTTCTTCCATTCCTCTCTGTTGCGTACTTTTTCCTGCCACCCTTCTGCACCAACTATTCTTCCATCCTCTCTCACCTCATCTTGCCATCTACTTCTTGGTCTGCTTCTCAGTTTTGTTGTTCCCAAATTCAAATATAATACCCTTTTGGGAATTCTATTTTCTTCCATTCTCTGTACATGCCCAAACCAACGTAATCTATTTAACCTTATTGTCTCTATTATAGCTGGTTTTCTAACACTTGTGTAAATTTCTTTAATTGGTTAATATCCTCCAATTTTCTTTTTCATTGTCATATACTGGGCAAAAATTTCTTCTATACACTTCCCTCTCAAAAATGTTCAATTGCTTCTCTTTGTTAGTGTCCAAGTTTGTGATGCATATGTTAACATTTTGTATATTCATTCCCATGACATGTGTCATGTACAATATGTTACAAACTTCCTGCCACCATTTTCAGGATCTTGATCTCTTGTACCCTGAAGATGGATGCAGCAGGCGCCTACGAAACGCTAGTAACTATTTACTAATCTGCACAGTATCATATCCCAGAAGACTTGAAATGTCAGTAGCACTGCTCTACGGTCCTCTAATCTTGAAAATTTATATTTACAATTGGTGAATGCCTGTAATGCCAAGACTAGTGAACTACATGGATACGAGTCCTGAAATAGCTAATAGTGCAAACAGCAAGATTTAGAAAAGTAGGAAGGAGTTAGTGTTCACCATATTGGCCCTACTTCACCGTAGTTCACATTATGTCCCGCTGAAATTCGCACACCATTCTGCTTCCATTTATGTACTTCAGTAGTCTGATAGAACATCACAAGCATCACTGTTATTGACAGCAGTCTCCTTCAGAAGCTTGGTGTATGATGTCTTGTAATTACGTTATGCATAATAATAGTAACCTAGACTGAATGTGAGATATGGGGATCTTTCAGTGGTGCATATGAGGGGTGACTTTTCTAGGATGTGACATCAAAAAGTTTGGTAGATGGGTACCAACATTTTGCAGTAACCTGCAAACTCCATCGTCACCCTGACGAAGGGAGGCAGCAGATACGTGTGAAACATCAGTATGTTTCTACCAAACTATTTGTGTCACATCCCAGAGGACTGTAATGTTAAACAGTCATATAATGCAGTGTACAGTGAAGATAAAAAACCTCTTTTGCTACTGGATAATAAATTGGGACTGTAGAGCAGAGTACTGATATAACACTGACAATACAGTTACTGTGTTTGCTTCCTCCTGTCTTTTAAAGAAGAGGAAGGATGTGAATTGGGGTCTTTATTTGACCAGAAATGATGATGATCAGCAGTGTGACAGTTTACATTCCATATTTCCTCCCCCTTATCACCCAGTCCAGTTTTAAGATTTTTTTATATAGACTTTTAACTTCCATTGTCTAGTTAATTTTGTGTCACGTATTAAAGGACTAAATTTTCCTGCCATATTTTTATTAATCTGTCTGCTGTTCAATATGTGCTGTGATCAAACAGTAAAGATTGAAAAAAGTGCCTGTATTGATAACAGAGTACTGAAGATAAGCAGGTGAAGTCTGTCTTCATGAGTGCATTGTTCTATACATCATTATTCTACATAATGTCTGTTGCGTCCAGTAAGGATATTTCCTTGCTAAGCCTGCATCCAGAATGCATTATTACTTCACGTGTATATTTCCTAGTCCAGTACTACATATTTTTCGTTTCAGCATTCTTTGAGGCAGACAATATCAGTGTCATCAGATATTTGGAGATTCATTTCCATTTCTAAGACTTTGAAGTAGAATGTGTGTGTTTGGAAACCATATGGTAGCTGGCTACAAATTAGTATGACCAGTGACCTGATTACTTCTTTTGTATTAAGATACACTCTATTGGCTACACTCAGGCACATCATGTGAATATTAGTTTATTAAGAGGGTCCTAAATTTCACCGAAATTAGAAGATGGGTTCACTTTGAAAATGCGTAATTGAGAATCACAAGATAAAAGTCAAATTTTTTAGTATTAATTACTGTTACATACACTGAGGTTCATTTTGTCAAGTAATATGCCTTGTTTGAGGATAGTTATACAGAAATAGATGATTGACATAATTATAAAACACAATACTAAGAAAGGTATTCTTTTTAAAACTGGAGGCACAGAAGTATTCCATTCAGTATGACTCTTATGATACATTAGTAACGAATTAATAAATCAGTGTTTCTGAACACTATTGGACATGTTCTCTGGCCTCGTAGCAGACATTGCATACTTTTAAGTCCTTCAACCTAAGTGACTCTGTATTCAGTGTAGCTTACACACCATGTTCAGATCCACTATTTTAAGATGTCACATCATGTGTTACTGTGTGTTCCTAGTTATGGTATTATGGAATTCATGTAAAAGTATTCTGACCTACTGATGCTGCCAGTTGATCTGTCAGCTGTAATTGTATATTGCTGCTGAATCACCAACAGTGAAACAGATAGGTCTACTCAGATTAAATAATAAATTTGTGTTACAGAATTTATAAGATTGATTGATTTGACAACAGTACAGGCCGATTTTTACGAGTGTTCTTTGAATGTACGCTTAAAATTACAGAATAGTAATTGAAATTGCTGTCCAGCAGTGCTGTACTTCTTATTTCTCGGGTAATCACATTTTTAAATTATCATAATCTGGTACCCCCACCAGCTAGTCCCATGGTCTGGGTGTGTGGTGCTCGCTTCCCTGCCGTTCAGGTGCCTTTAGGGCATGGTGCTGTGAAACGGGTAATACGTGTCACTGATATTGATCTCATTTAGTATTTAATCAGTTGCTAATTTAGTTTTATGCAACCCATAAATGTGATTATAGGTAGGTGAAGAGTTTTAGTTCTTTTAAATGCTAACAGTTATATGTAGACATAATTTTAGAGATTTACATACAATTTCCTTGAACATAAGGTGATCTGAAATTAGGAAGGGTGTTTTATAAACAGATTTTAGTTTGGAATGGAGGAAACCATTACAAGAATTATAAAGGTTAACACAGTGGTAGACACGCACAGATGCCTGTGCCATTATGATAAAAAATAAAGACCCAGTAAGTGTTATAACATGTATTTAACTGTATGTAACACGTTACAGACGTTCCATGGAATTCCTTGGAATTAAATTGCATACCCACATAAAGTATGTTATATACATTGTATACTCTGATACATGTACCAACGTATTAAAGATATAAAAATAGTAATGTTACATATGTTGACAGTTTAATAATGTGTCTTATTACATTTAGAAATAAAAGTTTCAAATGCACATATTGAATGTTTTTAAAACCTTTACTTTGTAATGGTCTTCACATCTGCTTTATTGCAGAATCCATAACAGTGAACCCAGTGATGACACAGCAGTAAAACTTGCTTCATGTTTACTGTATTAATCATGCCAATGTGAAAAATATTTTTACATTAAAGGAAGTTCCAGTGTTTTAAACCCAGTTTGGGAGTACCTTTTTCCAGTTCTGTAAATAATTACGGTGTTGTGTTACACTAACATTGTACACTGCCTTATTTGTTTGCATTATTTATTCTTATGTATGTCTCATTTGGCTGCATTCAGTTGGTTCATTTTTTGCAGGCAGGGAAACTGGTTTCTGCAGGAAGCGTATTTTGAATAAACAGTGAAATATCCTGCAAATTCAGTGGCTGTTCCATGTGCCATTGCAACAGCTGTCAGTGTAGGAGATTATGCACTCAAAGCAACATTTTAAAAACCATTTTCATAGTGTGTAAAGTGGGACGTTTGAAGGAAGCTACAACCATAAATTATTAAGATCTTTCTTTCATTTTAGATCAGACAGTCACAACAGACACTAAAGGTTAGTACTTTACAGCACACAGTGTCACTTCCTTCCCCTTTCAGTCAGTTCCCTCCTTCCTTCCTTATGCAAAAAGCTGGTGTTTCCTGTAATCCTTATATTGACTTCCCAGGCGATTACCAAACTGTCTCCATGAAACTCCATCCTTTGAATAAATAATCACAGAACCAACCACTAAAATTTCATCACTGTTAAAGGGTTTTCAAACTGCATTTGTTTCTGTCCATATTTTAAAAGTTGGTGGATCTGTAAGTGGTCCAGTGATCAATGTTGATTCTTCTAACTACCTGACTCTGCAAGTGCCTGTTCACCTTAGTGAAGAAGACATGAGACAGCAACAGACCCAGCTTCCAAAACATGTTCTCAGAATACCAGACAGTGCATAAAGTCCAGAAACTGAGTATCTTAATTTTAATTTATTTATGTGCCATAATTGAAAAGTAGTGTTGATAATCAGACATAAAATTAAGATCACATCAAAGGAAAGGCTAAAATTGAAACTGACCTATGTTTTCTGTTCCTTTTAAATGTACAACTTGACTGTCAGTTAACAAACTTTGGCTACAGAACAACTCAGCTAGTTCACAGCTCTCAGCAGTCTGCTCAGTTGGGATACAGTTAATTAACACCTCAATTTTCATAATAATCACACAAGTATTGTCATCATTTACCAAAGTATTCTGCTGAAACAAATAGAGCTTTACATTACATATTGTAACATAATAGTTGGGATTTATGTGTTTTTTAATGTGGATTGTGCTATTTTGTTTTATTTGATAAGAAGTGTGCTGAATCTCCTACACTGGCACTTACAGAACTGGTGCGCATCAAAAAAATTGAAAAATGTCGGGCAGATTTGTTACTTATTGTAACTTGAATGTGTGAAATTTTAATGGGCTGCAATGATCAGTTCTCGGAACGTGCCGCAGTGTACGGTACAGTACTTTTCCCCTCCCCATCAAACATTTAAGGGTTGCTTCCAGTTTGCCTCATTAAATATTGCCGAGAACACAGAACTTCCAAAAATGTATAAATATAATTACTGTGAAAGTTTCAAACGACAGATATTTCGTCCTGCAGTAAGCAGCAGAATATGCTAATAAAATTACATATGTACAATAATGTAACCGGTCCATTACAGTAACAAAGGTGGTTAATGCTTTCAGGGGACACGATAACAAACGTGTATTATTCTCAGCAGTAATTTTAATGTGTACTAACAACTTGTGTGATCTCAGAGTAACCACTGTATACTCCCAAAGTAATGCCATTGCCGGCATATTCACAAGATTTTTAAATAGGATGTTTTTAACTGTTTTAAGGTATGGAAAATGTTTTAAAAACTCTAGAATGAGGTAATCTCTTGATATAAAGGCTTGTAAGAGAATACACATTATTCATTAAAGGACTCCATATGACTGACACTGTTCTTGCATTTCCCAGTCATCCAGGAATGTTTGCGTAATTATTTCACTGGTATGTCAAAATAGATGCATTATAAAAATACGGTTATCCACTAAGATTATGACCTTCCACGTGTCATGTTGTGTAGTTCTGTTGGTAGCTGGGTAGGTACTGTTTTGTAGAAATACGCTGTATCTCTGTCTTCAGGTTCACTTACCTACAAGTCTGCATGTTTTCTTACCCCAAAACACCATAATCTTAAGCTCATACTATCAGAGAATTAAAATTTTATCAAGTTCTGTACCATACATGCATGACCATGACCAAAAAAAGTTAATATCTGTAATGTGAACTTACGGTTCCTCAAGGCAGCGGTAACACGGTATAGTGTGGGATGTGACTTTGCCATGTGGTAGTGTGCACAGCAGACAGTGAAAGGCGGCAGACTCTCAGCTTCACGGTGTGACATCTCATTATTCTTAATATTTCAAAGACAATTTGTAGCTATTTAATCAAACTAATGTACTTCTTTTTAAAGACAAAATAAGCTTTTATGATGGTGGTACAGAATTTAAATTTTCTGAATTTGGAAGGCTGAATGGATTTAAAATCTCATCTGTCTGCATTTCTGCACTTCTGTCAGTCAAAATGGCCAAAATCTAAATAAATTTTGAGGATTCAGGTCTTCTGAGACGTGATGCTGCAGCACTGCACTTTCACAGAAAGCATTTTGCTTAAAAGTTATTTGCACAAATTCATTGTTTTTGTGCATTTTTTACATCTGCATTTACACAAAAAAAAAATATAGTTTTACAAACATATCCATGTCACCTCTCAGACACATGAAAATGACAATGCTGTAATGTTTTCCTCACAAGGCTTTATGCATTCCTGTACTGCTCACAGGGCCTGTAGTTTCTGTTCAGTTGTGCCCCCACATAACACAAATCACTTTAGTTCACATATGTGTGAGTGAATGATGAAGTCTTTTCACCATCTGGTACTCCACTGCTGACATGGCAGTATTATACATCACAAAGGCCATGCTGAATTTTCTGACAGATTTTTGGTAATGCCATTTTGTGTGAAACCGTTGTATTGAAAGATAAACAAGGAGACCTAAACATCACAATCTGCAGAATATAAATTGATCTTAAGGCTTTGAACTGTATCATAACATATTAACGATATGACAATTTGGAAGCAGTGAATTGATGTATCATAGCCATTTTCACAGATGATGCGCCATCCTTAACCTGTTGGAATATTGTTACCACAATATTCTGATACACTATGTACAGATTCAAGATCATAGTCACCTGCACTACCTATTCATTCAGAATTGGCATGAAAATCTGCCTCTAAATATTGTTAAAACCAACAGTCAACCAATAATGCCATTAAACTAGCTGACAAGTTACTTTCTGCCTCTAAATATTGTTAAAACCAACAGTCAACCAATAATGCCATTAAACTAGCTGACAAGTTACTTATGTTGAGATGCACCAAACTTTAAGCTTAGACAAATTTACACCTCAAGGTATAACAAACAACATAGCCTTTTATAGATAAAACAATCTTGGTGCTGTAATTGAAATGGGGAAAGAATCAACTCAGGCTGTGAGGCTTCAAAGCCATCAATCACCTGTTCCTCCACGTGCCTACATTGCACTACTGCCATCTGACAATACCAAGAAAAAAATGAACACAATTACTCCAAACAGAATGAGCCCTGTAATACTAATGAAAATTGGTGGCAATGAGCAACTGCACAGCAGATGATAAAGAATATGTGTTCATTCTTCTCATGTCCTGACCTCAGGTTACGAGTGGGAAGATGATCACTGGATTCTATTTTGACTTTTGGTGTGTTATTCTTTTACATGCCTGGTAGAGACTGATAATGGAAGATACAGTGCCCAGTACACCAATGTGCCATTTCTCCAGTTTCCCTGCCCACAGGAATCCTTCTGGTAGATAGTTGATGGCTTGAGCCAAATCACTGCTACAGCGAACAGCAGTCAACAACTGGTGACGGTGTTGAGCAAGCAGATTAGTCATAACAACATTGCTACATGAAATAAACAAAAATTAAAGTTAGAATTTTTCAAACCTCCTGAATTATGACACCAGTGTGAACAGGTACATGGTTACCAACTTTGTGGAAAACACAGGACATCATATTTAGATTGTAACTGAGTCAGTGAGAAAATGGCTGGTTATACAGAGAAAGGGAATAAGAGTGGCCGGCCAGCCAGTCAGAGCCACCTGCTAGTTCACGTGCTGTCGCAACCCAAAAGAGCACAACATGAATCTCAACAAAGACAAAACCTCCAGTCTTACACCATTATATATCACTTCAGTACTGTCTTGACTTCCTATGACTTACATAGATATGACCACATGATAATACCTCCACTCCTAGTACCCTCACCATTACAGATTTTGTTCCAAGTTACTGAAACTACATCACATCAGTAACACAAACAAAATGCAGTATCAGCATATGCAAACAACTGAAACTTGAGAAATATTTTACATGATTATGACTGGCTGGGATGTGACATTGATGCCTTAAGAGTTTGGCAGTAGGCATCAACAATTTGGAGGACCAGTGTTTAATTCTGTCTTCAGTATATGATCATTCTGAGGACTTAACTTATGTACTTACTCGATATCACAATCATTGCCTTTTAGACAACTCCTGTGTTGGTGTAGGATACGCATGCATCTCAAAGCCCTAGGAATAACAGATATGAACTGGTGAGCAATGATTAAAATACAGTAGCATATGAGTATTGTTCCTTAAATGGTACCAAAACATAGCATGGTCCTGCAATGTGTCTGCATTCCTGCACTGTATCACATGCTCACTGTAGCATGAAGGATTTGAAACATGATATGCAATTAAGAATTAAGTCACTTCAGAACCATGTGCAAATATCCACATCTGGAGCAACTGGACTGTGGATACAAGCTTGTAAATTTTATTATGGCAGTGTACCAATAGTTACAGGCACCAGGTATTTCTTGTAACAACTAAGGCACTATATTAAATTTTAACATTTGGCATTATTAAGTCTTATAATTCAAACTGTAAATCCCCTAAGTGGAGCAGAAGATGGTGTACTGAGGTCAGGCAGCTGTAGTCGATGAAAAGATGGTTCTACTTTACAGCCAAAACAAGACACCAACAATAACAAGGCTCCAAAGTATTTTATCTTTGATCGAGGGAAAGCGTGATGAATATCATCAGTAGAATAAAATAATCACTGATGATGATTTCAAGACTGCTGTGAAAGCAGAAAACAAGAACACTATGTATTTCTAAGGCCCCCAAAAATGGTCTGTGTTGACTTTTCTGGCCTCACTCCACCTAGGAAAAGGTACAAAATCCATGGGGGCATCCACAAGCCAGCAGACTGTTTCCTCCAGCAGCAGATGGGACTGTCCAGAAAGGAAACCTAAAGCTTCAGATGGGGGCCAGGGGGGGAACTGCTACTCTTCACATTCTCAAAATTTTATCTTTTGTAGAAGTGAAGATTTCAGCTTAAATACAGAAAAAGCCTCATGATGATCTGACTGATCATTAATCTCTGGACTCAATCACTGAGAGTCCAGTAGGTGTCTTATTTACAACTACCAAGTCAAGTGCACTAAATACTGATACCACAGTAATGGTTGCGATCTTGTCTTCTTTCAAAAACAACTTACCACTCAGAGGCAGTCCTGCTTTCATTTAACATTCAGTAACATCTATCAGTACTGAAGAGCTTATAAGCACTGTCATTCTTTAATGACAAACTTCTGAAAACCGACTGTATCCTGTATAGATAAATACCCCTTCTCATAATTAAAAAATCTGAGTATAATAGTGGAACTATGCTCTTACTTTATAAGAGTCAGGTACAGTGAGATAATCCAACACGTGGTAGAGGCAGTCCACCAAGGTGAGCTACGAAGTGATATAAGTCTATGATCAGACGCCCAAGCAACATGTTCTAATGGAAAATACAGCTGATCTGCTACATTTGTAAGAACTCCAATTATTCTGGATAATGTGTCAGGTTCCTGCAAACATGTTATAAATAGAACAACTATTCGTTTTGTTTTTAGTAAACATTTACAAGACAAGAAACTGTTTTACTCAACCTGTTTTCCCAATCCATAAGTCAATGTATAATTCAGCATTGGTATATCGTCAAACAAACGAAGGACAGTCCGGCAAGCACTAAGCTTGCCACTGATAGTTTCTAATTTAAGTACAGTTTCTTCTGACGAAGCTAACGCAGCAGCTAATTTTGTAGTATAGGCTAATGTTCTAATAACTTTATCTCTACCACTGTGTGTACTTAAAAACGTCGATATTTCTTCAATAGCCATTATACGATCCTATGGAATGTAAGGAAAATACGCAGTACTTATACGCCCGCGTCAACTCTTTGCAACCTCCATGCATTACACAGCTGTTTTACACCTACCAACCACAATCGCTAGCATCTTTAGTTACGTTGGCTACCAAGTCATCAATCACGGGTTAGCTGTACCGAATCTCGTACCCGTGATGCACATTTCACAGATGCAAATAAACCTCTGCTGCTGCACAGCACGTCCTAAACTCAGCGGAGCAGGTATGCCAATATACAGCAAACAAAATGTAATAGGTAGTTGTAGGTTAAGGGAGTGCTTGCTTGCTGGATCGAGCCGTGAGTGTCAACAAATCTTCATGATTTGACGTACTCATTTTCGTTTTTTTCTTGTGTATAAACATGATCCGGTATGTACCATGGAATGGATGGCGTATTCTGTTCAGGATCGGTAGTCAAGCTCAAGCTTCAAGCTCTTCTGCCTCGGCTGCTGTTGGTCTCAGGCCGACTCCATGCTCAGAATCAACAGAAGCTTCCCCAGCTGATTCAACATCAACAGTGATCACCAGACCAGAAAAACACACGCATGAAAGCAGTACGTTAGAATCTAAATTAAAAGATGTAAAAGGGAGGAAAAATAATATAGTAGCCGCAGCATTCGCTTCTTTAAAAAATGTGGAAGCACCTCCGAGAACACGCCCCTCGTTGTTGGATGAAGCTATAATTGCAGCAGGTTCCGTGGAATCATTGCTGTCTATAGCAGCAGAACCACAGGTGTCACGACGACATGCCCTACGAATCGTTTCTCGACTTGCCGATTGGACTAGTAGTGGGCGTGCCAAGCTTGCAGATTTCGAGGCAGATAACCGATTTGTAAAACTGTGTCGACTATTGGGACGTGGATTGCCCCATGGGTCACAGAACTTTGAAAAGGAAGCAGCAGGGTTTGGAGATCTAGCTGTGGTGCTTGGAGTCACAGGCGATGATGAAGCCGCCAAGCTGGTGGCAGGCATTTCTTTGAATCAGATGATCAGGGTAAGTGAAAATGGAATTGGGTATGAGTTGTAATTCAAATAACTTGCTGTATTTAGTAATTGAATGAGTTACACTGGATTACACCCGTTATTCTGAAGATGATTCATATTCTTTATTCTCCTCAGCACCCATGTTTCTTGTACGTGGAAACAAATTTAGTGGCAGGTTTGATGTGTTACAGTGGTTTAGGCTGTCTTCTAAGTACACGTAAAATCCAGATTCAGTAACAGATTTAGGTGTTGATGTAGGTTAATATAAATGAAACTCTTAATTGTGCTACACTTCCTGCTGCTTTTATTGTCATTTCTGCCTCCTTGCCCACAAATAGCCTTTCTGGACATGTTTTCTGGTTCTTCTCAAAGTTTCAGTGTAAGTGGTTGGTCCTGAGCTGTTTGGCACAGGATGTTTGAATATGCAGTGTTTATTATTACCTAATTCATGCAGAAATTATGACATTTATTCATTAAGGTGCAGCAAATGTTTTTGCATGAATAAACACAGAACAATTTTTCCTTTTCTACCTAAAATGTGCCTGCTTATTATGAAAAAATAAAAATGATTTAAAGAGTCCACATATTATGTTTAAGAATAAAAATAAACCATAAATGTGTTTACCAAATGGAGAGACTTGAAACTGCCAACTGTAACATACCAGACAGTATACTAGAACATTTTCATCACTCATGCACATGACGTAGAATTGCTCCAAAATTGATTTTATTTTTGCTTAATGTATCTAAAACACGATATATGGTGAATTAAAATAAGTTGCTGCAAGGCCCACGATCTGCTACAACTGGCCGATTTACAAGCTCAACACTTCGTTCTGGGTTTTTGTTTGTTTATTTGTTAGTTAACTTTTGGATTACAAGTTGGAATATTATAACACATTATCAGGTGTATCCACAGCACTTTGAGTAATCACACAGACTTACAATAATCTTTTTGAATGAAGTCATCCCATTGTGTGTCTATATATTCACTTCATTACTATATATTGCCGTCAACACATCTATAATAGAATATAATATTAATGCAACATGTTTCAACTTACAGTAGTCATCTTCAGGCTAGGCTAAGAACCGTTATTGCTTTACAGGGTGGTTGTGCACATTTGACTATTTTAAGTCTAAACATGTTGCATGAATATTATATTCTATTATAGTTGTGTTGACGGCAATATATAGTAATAAAGTGAATTACAATAATCTATTTGTATCATACGCCTTACTATTAATTATTGCCGAAATTATATAAGTTTTAACAGAGCACCCAAATTTGCGTGCGTGCCCTCCAGCGGTCTAAAACAGAGTGTTCCTCACTTGCATTTCCTGTACACTCCAAACCAAATACCCCCTATGTACCAAAATGATCCTATTGGTCGAAATTCAAATTCAGAAAACCCCATAGGCTGAATTTAACTTTTTGGATCTCATTGGCTGGCTAATTCAAGTCAGTAGACCCTAAACTTACGTTAAATGAACATTTTTGGGGGTCGCTCACAGGTACTCCTACTGAATGAATTATGTCCTCAGAGTGACAAAAGTCTCAGATTTCACTCAGAAAACCGAGCTGTAAAACTCCTACAACTTGACAGTTGATGGATGTTCTGTCCAGGCTCAAGCTTTTGAATGCCTTAACGGCCCTCACACCTCCTGCTGTGTTCCCTGTTAGGTCATTTACAGCCAAAGGAATTTGTGTCCGTGAACTCCTTCAGGGTTTGAACCTGAATCGCCAGTCCAAATCAGGACTTGAACCTGAAATGCCGGTAACACTTTGTATCCTATTTTTAGGGGGTATTACAGCAGTTAAATTGTAGTTTTTTATTGCTTCACTATATAAATTGACACATTTGGAGGAAGATGCACCTCGTAACTTCTGTGTGTGAAGTCGCCTTGTTGTTATTTTCATTAAAATAGCTTTATTGTAGAGTTTTATGCTTTGAAATGGTATGTTGTACTGTCATACAGTATTATAATTATTTTATGTAACATTATTTGCAGATAATGTCGTCATTGGCACAGAAGCAGCGTCGTTCTACACCATTGTTACGTTCATTGGCATTCAACATGGCGAGACAGACAGAGAAATTGAATGTAAAGAATTGTGCTGACCTTTTGTATGCCATGGCAGTGCTGAACTTCCCAGATGACATGTTGCTGGAGAAGACATGCGAAGACCTGTGCGAGTGTGTAACATCCAACCAGAAGCCAGCTGTCATTGGTTCCATCCTTACCAGTCTGGGCCTTCTTCGATACAAAAACACAGGTAAAAACTGTAACGTATTCTGTTTGAACACATTATGGCCCACCCTCGTTATGACTGGTGCCAGATTCCTTTTTTACTCCTTAAGCTTTAGCATACAGCACTTTAATTTCCACAATTCTGCCACAGTTTGTAGTCTGCAATATTAATGGCCACTGTAGGACATTGTTTTCCCCTTCAAACAAAAAGGATATACATTAATGGGACAGTGTTTTTCCATTCATCTTTAGAAGTTAAAAGTTATATCTAAATATATCCACAGTGTGCCCCATGATGACAATGGGGGACATTTCAATTCCAATTCTGTGCTTTTTTTCATTGAGTTTGCCAGTTTGTACTACATTTCACTAGAATTCAATAGCAGCAAGCATGCCATATATTGATGCCAAAATTTTCTTTTATCAGAGGTACTGGACGTATTGGCAAAATGGGTGGCTGACAATGTCAGTATTTGCAGACCGCATGATTTGACAGCATTGCTCCTTACACTGGCCAGTGTATTCCACACACCAAGTAATGCTGATCATCTCTTTAATGTAAGTTTGAAGGACCTGTTTACATTTGTGTAACAAATCTGATTGGTCTAATTGACTGAAAATTGGCGTCTCTTATTGTGGGTTTCCGTTCAGGTCACGTGCACTTTGTAGTGGCTCAAGCTGCACTGGTTCAGACATAAGAGTTATGACATAACTGTGTTGGACATTGACTGTTGTCTGAGGTGTGTACATCTTATATAATTGTGATGTTGGAGGAATTTTATCATGTATCATAATTACATGAATTGTTTTCGTTATAAACTTGGGTTTGTAGTTGCCTGAGTTATGCTTTATCCTTGTACTGTAGAGGTAGTTAATTTTTTTATTAGTCCCCCCCCCCCTTTTTTTCTGTTTGTTTGTTGGTTAAAATTTGTGATTTAGAAGCTCTCTGAGTCAGATGGTCTAGTGCTTGCTGCCACACTAACCTACAGATACATAATTACATGTCATTACAGTACAGTGTACATGCCAAATGTGCACATTTTGCAGCTTGTTGTGCCAATTTCAAGACTGCATTACCAACAGAAACAGAGCTCCAGACTACCACTGTTTATTGCTGCAATCTTCCTGTCCTAGTTGTAACTTACCAGTTATTCAAATTCCTGCATGACAGACATGCAGTTAATTATAAGTTGTACCCTTTGATGTACAGTATATGTTAAGGTAACGGATAAACCATGTTTCAGGCACTGTTGCCACATGTGACGGTGCAAGACATGCCCAATCCATCAGTGTGGCTGGATGTGGTGTGGTCTCTAGTTGTGCTGGACCGTGCCACTCCGCAGCATGTGGCATCTGTGCTGGATCCAGAGTTCTATATGAAGCTTACTGTTAACACAGGTACCCCGTGCCTGTAGTGTCCAGGCAATTGCTGTGTGAGATTTTTGAGGTTGTCGCTGCAGTGTTGATGAAGATTTAGGTCTTTTGAGATGTTACACCATGCTGGCTGGTAAATAGTTGCCATGTTGTAGCCGTTGCGGACTCGATAAGGAACGTATCTTGGATGTTGTTTCCAGGGAGGATGGAGCTCATAACTCTGGTTAAGACGGGGAGTCGGGCAGGCCACACACACACACTCTCAATAATCCCCAACCAGAATATATTGGAGTTTTATCGTGCAAGAGTATAGAGTAATTGCATTTACAACTAAAACATATCAGTGACAATTCTTGCCATTGGACTCTTCATTTCTCTTTGTACTCACTGACTGTCCAGCTTCGTACTCTGCTGCTCAGACACAGTTTGAGCTATGCAGCAGACTGCTGCCACAGAACAAAGCAGCTTTTGTTACATGTGTTGCTCCACACACTGCTTGCGTGATACACTTAGCAAGTCCAGTTGTAAACAAACAAAAAATGGAAGGAAATTATATTCCTCCCATGCCTGGTCTTAAGAGGCGAGAACTAAGCATGAGTAAATTTAGCTTATGACTAACATACAGTACATGTAAGAATGCTAAAAAGGAAACCACAACAACAAAATCAGTGTGTGCCAACTACACAACAGCCAGGCATTATGGCAGAACATTTCAGAAGACTTGAGTCTCAATTTAATGTGTGGGATTTGTACAATGAAGCAGTACCTCACCAATTTATAGACTTCAAAAAGCTCTGTGATTCTGTTAGGAGGAAAGTTTTGTACATTATCATCATTGGGTGTGGTATGCAAATGAAACAAGTTTGGTTAGTTGAAATGTGTTTCACTGAAACCTATAGTAAGGTCTGGGTATGAAGATTTGTCTGATATACTTCGTACTGACAATGGCTGGAACTAGGACCCACTTTATAGCCACTGCCATTAAACTTTGCTTTAGGGTATGCCATTAAAAAAGTCCAAAAAAATTAGAAGAGATTGAAACTAAACAGACTCTGATGCTGTACTTGATGTCTGTTCGTTGTCTGAGTGTGCACTGCAGACTAATCCTCTGTCCATGCCTTCTCTGTGTCTCTGCACATGCTCAAAAACGAAGACTCGTGTTAGTGCTGTGTTTTTTATGACTGTTGAGATGGTTGACAGAATTTCGAGTTTCATGTATTTACATTGTTGCCTGCACTCAGATCAGGGATGGTATCAACACAGGTGGTTTAAGTTGCAGTTGGTTGCATTCCCCCCCCCCCATATTCTACTCCTAATCTGCGTTGACCACTTCCCTCACATCAAATCAGATAAGAAACTGATGGTGAAAAGAAATATTTAGAACAACCATAAAAATACAAGTTAAGGAAAGTACACAGAGAAGAAGTACCTGCTAGGTAGATGTGTTGTAGATCAGCTGAGTCTATTTATGCCATCATCTGATTCCACCTTTATTTGTTTATTTTATTTTTATTTTCTTCGTATAGATTATGGGGGCTTGTGGTGGCACAGTTGGTTGAGGCACTGCACTACAAGCTGGAAGGTCGCAGGTTCGATTCATGATGGTGACATTGGAATTTTTCATTGATATAATCCTTTCAGCCACGCTATGGACCTGGGGTCGACTCAGCCTCTAACAGAAATGAATAAAAATGAGGAGTCCCACCACAGGCCTCGACATGCCCTGATGGTTCCAGGAGGTTGAGGCTCCCAGATTTCAAGGCAGTTGGCACATGGATGTGGCCGCCTTTACCCCCAGGTGATATTCCTGGTATGCATTTCTGTTAGAGGCTGAGTCGACCCCAGGACCATAGTGCAGCCAGGAGGATTGTATCAATGAAAAATTCCAATGACACCATCAGGAATCGAACTCGCAACCTTCCAGCTTGTAGCGAGGTGCCTCAACCAACTGCGCCACCGCATGCCCGCAACAGTAATGAGTACCAGGAATATTTCCTGGGGGGTAAAGGCGGCCAGTGCATAGGGCTGACAACCTCACAACCTTCATGTGCAGATTATCTCGATATCTGGGAGCCTCATCCTCCTGGAACCCTCAGGGTCTGTCCAGGCCTGTACAGGGATTGCTTTACCTTTTCATATAGATAGTTACAAAATAATAATGGACATGTCAGGAGATTACAATAAGTGTAACATTACCTGAAATTTAAAGGATATAACTTGCATGCTTATATAAAACAATGTGGAATACTGATCAAGTACAACATGCAGGTATAAAGTATAAATATTGACAGTGTAAGCAACACCATTAACACAAATGTTATAGATTAAGGATCAATAGACATAAATTCTTCAACTTCATAGATATATTGTACTGCAGAATATTGTACTGTACTGTATTGTACTGCAGAATATTGTACTGTACTGTATTGTACTGCAGAATACTGTACAGTACTGTACTGCAGAATATTGATGTCTTATTGTTTTGTTTTTAATTGTTATTTTTATTCTTGTTTTCAGATAAAAATCAAAGTGTAAATGTGGCTTCAAAACTAAAGCTTCTAAACATAAATGCAGCTGCACAATTATCAGCCTCAGGATACGAAGGTTAGTTAAAGGAAGTTGCCTTTCTTGTGTAAGTAATGAAGCTGCTTTGGCTTGCACACGCCAGTATCTTTTGCACAGCCATTACATTATTGGCCTGTAACCTGAATTTTAAGCTTAATGAGCCTAAACCTGGCACCTAGGCTGTTATATGGAAGGATGTAATAGATACATAGGTTTCTAAACTCTGCACTTTGTCATGTCAATGATTAGGAGCTCTTTTTTATTTTTATTTTGGTCTTCACTGTAGAACGCCTTAAATGCGCCACATGGCCTGCTGCAATGTGACACCATGTTCCTTTGCCCTGAAGATAAAAGCTGTATTATTGCCTGTATGCCAAATCAACATGGCATTTTATCCCAGTAGACTGTGAAACTGAGCCATCCAATTTCAATGTCTGACATTGCATTTGAATTCTTGTTTTCAGGTCCAGTACTTCCGTCAGATTCAGACATCTACAGTGTTCCACTTGTTCGGTCTAGGGAAAAGCAACTTCTTGTTGCCTCCATCTTGGATTCATTCTCAAACCTCCTCCCTTCTGCAACGTATCTTCACAGCAATATAAATACTGGAATGGGATTCCTCCTAGGTGATTTTTACCTTCAGATCAGTAAATATACAGTACTGCACTGAGCTACTGACATCAAATGGACTTACACAGTACTTGAAACCTCCTGTGGCATGAAAGCATAAGGACCAAATGCACGGGATACATTTTGTCAAAATATGAGCATTTTTTAAGTAAATTACGACCAAAAGAAAGTAACTTGCATCAACAAACAATACAACATTATGCAGAGTAGAATTTAAGAACAGGGTAACAAAACACAAAGAGATGACAACATGCATAATTTTGTTTCACTGCCATTGTCATAAAAACTTGGTTTCTACGTATTTATACGTGAGTGGCAGCTGTGTGTGAAACTGAAACATCTAAAGACAGATGTAGCATAATTCACTGTGATAACGAAACACAGCTCAGAGTTAGGATTGAAGGGGGAGAGGTACAAAAGATAACATGAAGGCACATGAAGAGTCTGAAGGATGAAGATATGTCATGAATTTCAAGAGGCCTTTTCATGTGGTGGATGTAATTATGAAACAACTAAAATTCTTTCAACAGATGGTGAATGTATGTTGGATTCCAAATGCAATCCTTTGCCTGTTACTGGTGAAGTGGCAAAGCCTAGTAAAGTTGATAGTCAGAGAAGTCCTGCCACATCTCTGGACAGGAAGTCTGTGGAAACATCCCAGGTGCCAGGAAGTCAGAGCACAGCTCGGTCTGCCCAGAAAGGAACCAGGTATGTGTTGGCGATTTCAGATTTTATTGGAGGCAAAGATTTACATTATGCTTTGAGTTATTAGACGGCTAGGTAGGTACCAACATTTTAGATGCACATAAACATTACATGTTCAGGGTAAACAGCACATGGAGACAGCACACTCCTGCAAACTGTCGTTGCCACAGGATGTCATATGCCAGAGCATCGTACTGTGAGCTGTAGATTTACTGTTTTGCTCTGAGCTATATTGAGGTATTTTCTATGCCATGAAATTTCCTGTGCCTGATTTTCTGTTAAATATTCAGTGATAGTAAAGATTAAGACATCGAAATTTTCCTGTGTTGAATTACGTATGTAATGCTGTGTAGTGATTATTATTTTATGAAGTCCTAGATTCAGCCTCAAAGTTCATCACAGTTGACTCTGGTTAACGTTTTTTGAGGTTGCAGTATGTGTAGAATTTAAAAACAAGTTGTTCCTATGCTTTATTGTGTACACCATGAAGCTGTACGCTGGAGCCGACGGTATTGATTGTTTCTTGCAAACCTAAGTAAGTGCTGTTTGCAGTAAACACAGTTTGACTTAATTCTCTGTAGATATGGTATAACAAGAATAGTATTTGAAATGATTGCAGAATTGGTATTTTGGCATGGGACTACCGAGACATGTGTCGTGGAAGTCCTGAACCAAATGGTGTGGCGGTACTGTGTATGAAGCTGCTCGAACAGTCTGGTTACAAAGTGTTGTCCATCCCGCACACCAAGTACAATCCTCGAGACAAGTTGGTGCAAAGGGTACAGTATCTAAACCATCATTTGAAGTCTCTAGTCAGTGGGTCCTAGGTCTTTTAACATGATAAATTATGTTACAGTTTTAATTAGATACAAGAATTAGTTGTCAACATATGGTCAGCATACGGCTGGTTCTGAATATTGTACGAGCTTTAAACCATTCTATGGACACTGAAATTTGCAAATGTCCACAGTATTTGTGCTGTATAAAAAGCAATCACATTACAGGCGTGTACGGGCCCTTAGGGTTCCAGGAGGTTGAGGCTCCCAGATTTCAAGACATTTGGCACATGAAGGTGGTAAGTTGTCAGCCCTACACACCGGCCACCTTTACCCCCCAGGAAATATTCCAGGTACTGGTACTTATTTCTGTTAGAGGCTGAGTCAACCCTGGGGCCATAATGCGGCCGGAAGGGTTGTGTCAATGAAAAATTCCAATGACACCATCGGGAATCAAACCCGTGACCTTCCTGTTTGTAACACAATGACTCAACCAACTGCGCCACCGCATACCCATTTGTACTATATACCGCTTGGAAATTTGGTTGTGTAACTGTGCAGGGTACAGGTGTCTCCCAACTGATGAAAATTTCATGTTAATGTGATTCATATCAACATTTTAAATGTTTTTTTTGATGAATTCTAAAAATAATTAAATTATTTGACTGAAACAAAGACATTGGAAATGTTAAATGGCTAAAATGACTGGTGTTAAAATTAATTGAATGTTCTATTTTTTTATGGAAATTAAAGGTAGTGAAATTAATTAGTAACAAATTGAACAGACATTTTGAGTTATGCTGCATCTGTTGGGAGCACGAGTGTCATGTAGTCTTGACATGCCTGTGTTGTGCTACAATAATACAGTTTGTCACATACTGCATAGTAGGCTAACTGGTGAGTGAATTAACCAGATTCATTTTCTTTATCATGATGTTTGTGGAATAATACCAACATTTTTTGCTTGAAACAGTGTTGCATTTGCATAAACATGTAATGTTATTAATATTGTAGTCTGTTGTTGGGATGTGATGCCATGAAGTTTGGAAGATGGCTACATATGTACAGTGGAGTCTGCTGTCTCCATCTTTAGGCTTATGTATCCCACAAGGCAGTAACTTCACTGTGTGCAGCCTTATGAACCCCAACTGTCATTCATAACTGAAGGTACAGAATAAGGAAAAACTGTGTCCTGTCATTGGATTAAGGACTCTACAGTAATAAGAGGTTAAACTGTAACAAAATTTCAACCACTTTTGATGTGCAGTTTGTAAATAAAGGTATTTCAGCTCATGCCAGCAGACCACTCCTTGTGTGGTGAGCTAAGACTGGGTTGTTTTGCTGCTTTCTAAGGCTGTAAGTACGAACTGAATTGAGGCCAGTCCAGTAGAACGTCAGTTGTCATGATGTTCCATGGGCAGGCCCTACGCTTTGCTCTACTGACCACAACTTGGGGTGTGTTTGTGAGAGAGAGATGTGGTAGGTATGTGTAAAACAGATGGGACTGTCCTTGTAACACTTACTGAGCCAGACTTGGTTTAGGTAACATGCCAGCAGCATACGCAGAGAAACAGCACAAAATTATCACATACGTCATGATTTTAAAATTTGCAGGCTACAACAGTGTCTGATAGACATTTTAAGTTAATGTATGTATAAAGTATTGTACGACTACTCCCAGACGTATGTAAGGGTTGCATTCTGTGGAACTTTTACATAAGTCAGAATTTCCCTAAGTGCGTATGCGACTCTTGCAACTATGCGTGCTGCATTTGATTGAAGCTTGCACGCGTTGGTTGACTTACTCGCTTGGCTTATGGACTTAGGCAGTCCATGAATTTTTGCTGTCCTGGTTGGGTCCTCCGTTTGTTTCCTGCTAGATGCAAAATACATTTCCAAATTACTGAGTTGGGGACCGCGGTGGCACAGTGGTTAAGGTGTTGTGCTACAAATCGGAAGGTCGGTGGTTGGATCCCAGCTGGTGTCGTCGGAATTTTTTATTGACAGAAAATCCTTCCAATCACACTCTGGCCCTGGGGTCGACTCAGCCTCTAACAGAAATGAGTACCAGGAGCATTTCCTGGAGGTAAAGGCGGCCGGTGCATAAGGCTTACCACCATCCTTTGCTGTTGTCATGAAATCTGGGAACCTTTACTTCCTGGAACCCTCTGGGCCACTCCAGGCCTATAACGGGACTGCTTTACCTTTACCTTTACATTGTTGAGTTTGCACTGCCTAACAAAACTTTTTGTAAAGTCAGATTTACGTAAGTCAGGGAGTAGCTGTACTGTATTATTTGTGCATCTGTGTCAATTGTATGATGATAGTGATGAACCTGGTTCACCAGCCTTATGCATGCTGTCAGTTCCTGTCTACCAGCCTGGCAGAACCTCCTCTCCCCTCTATACTCCTCCATTTATTACTAGCTTGTAGAACTCAGACTGAACCAGTTGACAGAACTGATAATACTGCTGACTTATATTCAGGAAGTTCACTGTTTGAATCTTGACTGTGACCGTAACTGTTCAGTTGAGACTTTTCATGGTTGTCCTCAGTTCCTGCAGGCAAATGCCTGTATTCCATTTCTTTATTTAGTAGCCATCGTACCTTTTGACAGTATATAGTGTGGACTGATGACAGCAATGTTAAATAATGTACATATAAACAAACAAAGGCTGTAAAAAAACCCCTTCTGATTTTGATAGACATGTTGAATGTTTGTTTAGCAGGTGCTAGTTGATTCTATCTGTAGGCGTCTACAGCCATTTGATTTTGTAGACAAAAGGCAACTGAGGTGCTTGGTCTCTGGTCATGTAGTGTCATTCCCTTCCTTAAATATCCCGGGCATGGAACTGCTGTGGACAATTTGTTCAGACATGATGTTGCAGTAAGTGTTGATGTGGGCATTGATACTGGGTCATAATAATCATTTTATTTTGAACGTAAACAATATTTTATGCTTCAGCTCTTGCAATGTACCTTTCTGCTTTGACCTAGGAATTCATTTAACAGTTGTGTGTTGTCCACATGTTGATTGTATATAATATGAACTGATTGTACATTAAAAAAGTACTTTTTGTATTTATCTGTTGTGGATAAGTACTTAAAATAAACAATGTGATAATAAAATGTGCAGCTTTTTCTCGTTATCTCTAGCCAGTGACACCCAAGTGACTTTAACATGTTTTCAGTGTAATGTATAATAGGTGAGCTGGGAAGGGAGAGGGCAGTGCCATTAGTGTGTGTGTTGTACTGTGACGTCTCACACATCCCCATTGCTAGGTTCTTTATATGTGTGTGATTGTTTCTTGCATCAAAATATACAGACAGATAAATAACACAGAACCAGGGTCTAGCCACTTATGCAGCCAGGTGAAAGTTTTGAGATTGTGTAAGTCATTACATTAACCTTTTGATGCCTAATGTCAACTATAGTGGTCGTACTGCACCGCTAATATCTAAAGTTGCATTTTATATATTTATCAAATATAGGTACTGAATATTTTAAACATGGTATATACTTATCGCTTTTTTCTCTTCAAAATGTAGTTTGTTTCATAATTGTAACGTATTTGGTTCCTGTATTATTCACATCTTATATACAGGGTGTGCTAAAATTTTAAAAAATAATTCTGGCAGCAAAAGGTTAAACAGATATTTGTAAGATATTAATAGCATAACATTAATGGAATTATTGTAAAGAGTATGAGAATTGAGGTTTTCAGGGTGGTGAGTATGGACTTCATTAATTGTGTCACAAAAGGCAGTGGTGATGGTCTGTTGTGTATGTGGTAATGAACCTTGGGGTTCCGTAGCATGTGGCAAATATCTCGGCTACCTGACGAACTGTTAGTCTGTCAAAAAGGACTCTTCTTCATGGAGTTAGTTGGGATTAAGTAAAAATACACAGCTGAGCAATAAATAAGCCAGGAACTGTAAGTAATTATTGTAAATCGTATGCCATAAACCAGGGTTCATTTTTGACCAAACAGGCCTGAATTCAAACTTGGCGCCCTTTTGGTCAGACTGTCGCGTGACTCGTAAAGAATCGAGATGTTGAACAGTGCTGCTGCCAACACTCGAGGTTTTTTACTTGTATTGCAGTCAGTTCCCGCCAAACGTGAAAGTAAGTGTAATGTTTTGCGCCGTGAGAAATTCTTGATACTTTGTTCTGGTGGCAGTGTACGAATCCATTTCCTAGAAAGGTAAGAGTAGATCACAGTACTATTCAACAGAATTTGTTTCACAATATGTATTATTACATACGAATTTTGGTATCTATGCGCACGTCATCGTCAATTTCAACTTTGCTAACGTAGGTTAGGTTTGGTTCTTCAACATGATGTGCGTATCAGTTTTTCACTTTTTCCGCGTCAGTTTTCGTTATTTGTTCTGCTTACTTCACTGTAAGGTTAGCATTGTGTTAAATAGTATATACGCACTATATTTACACTTTTGTTGTGGCGGTCCGCTTATTTTACTGTTTCAGGCAGTACATACGCACTGCCTTTACAAGTACTAATGAAAACTGTAGAGGTAGTCGGTATATACTGTGTGTGCGTGTATATATATATATATATATATATATATATATATATATATATAAATAAGACAACAGCAGTCTTAAGGTAATGCTAGCAGAACAAATAACAGAAACTGACCCAACGAAGTGGAACAAAAAACGGCTTGTTTTGTAGGTCTACCTAATACTAAGGAACCAAACATAACCTCACTAGCGACGAAGATGACAGTAAAACTGTGACGCGTCGTAATGCGTCTATCATATCCAGTGCATGTGAGAGAATGTTGCTAGTGTATTTGACAAAACGTAAGTTAGTGTACTTTGTGAACACAGTAACCGCAAGGCCGACACAGACTGACTGGCACTCGCTTCGAGGGTGACTTGGACTTAAGATTCTCGTTCGAAGGGTTAATATACCATCCAGTATGCAACAGCAGCAGACCTGCGCTGTGCAGAATGCCTTAGTGAGTCAGTAGGTGTGTAGGTTATAGTGATGTCCAGTGCAGGCCTACACACACTAAGAGTCACCGTCGCTGTCATTTTTACAGCCCCCCCCCCCCCCCCCCCCCCCCCCCCCCTTACTCCCCCACGTTATCTCATTGGTCCCCCTGCTGCGCCACTTACCTTCTTCTCGCCATTTCA
>Ga0131853_10001046_pt1 | contig 50397 bp, 44 predicted proteins | sample TergutLab28metaG_FD_92764 | JGI IMG/M metagenome (GOLD analysis project Ga0131853, IMG submission 92764) | Labiotermes labralis P1 segment gut microbial communities from Petit-Saut dam, French Guiana - Lab288 P1 (version 2) (version 2) | ecosystem: Host-associated > Arthropoda: Insects >...
TATTCAATAAGCACAACACCGCCTGGAAACGCCGATATTCCGCCACTCGTCGTTGCGTATTTCTTGCTTGCCTTTATTGGCAAGCTGCGAAAAACGCGCCTAGATTGGCGAAATATCGCCATTACCATTCGGTATTGCGGTTATTGAATACAGGTTCTTATTTGCGGCAACTAATGATACGCACTTAGCTACCTCGTACCCATGCCGCATAAGTACTTTGTAATCAGCCTTTGACGGCCTGCGAAGGGTGGTGCTGTAGTTTTTGGCAAAGGCTGCTTGGTGGTTTGGCAGGCTTTCCGCGATGGTTTGCTGTACAATATTTGGGTCAAGGGCGGAGTTGCGCAGGATCCGTGACGCACTGTCGCCTATTTGCAGGTACATGCCATTATTCTCTTGGCGTATATGGCCCACGATACTTCTTATGCGCAAAATCCCCACTTGATCCATAGCAATATCCAAAAGCCGCCTGGCGCGGGAAGAAAATGCCCGCCGCCTAAATCGGCTAAAAGCCCCCGCGTTGCTGACGATAATATAGTCAATCCCTTGGGAAAAGTGCCCGCCAGATGGCCGGTCTGATATATGGAACAAAGCCTCCAGCCCCAGATTATCGAACACCCCGCCATCCCATAAATGAAAATTGCGGCCGCCTGGGACAGGGTCTTCGCGTACTACTATGCTTGATTCAAAGGCCGAAGCATTCCAGGAGTACTTTCCCCGCCTTAGGGCATATGGGCCAATAAGGAATGGGAAGCCGCAAGGTGCTGCCATGGCGTCTGACACTGGCAGGTTGTGGTCTTTGGCGTAGCCTATAACAATATCCCCCATTGTGTCTTGGGTAATGCCAAAGCGCCGCCCTGTTTCATAGGTAGTGCAGTTGGCGCACCAGATGGGGGACTTGCCCAAGTCCGGCATTGCGCCCCTTACACCCCATTTTTTGCTTATGACTTTTGCCAAAAGGTTAACCCTGCGGAATATCCAAAGGGGAAACATGCGAAGAAGAGCAGATACTTGAATATCGCTGCCCAGTATGGTTTTTTCTATCTCTGGCAGTACCTGGTCAAGAAAATGGCGGCTGCCTGGCCAATTGTTGCCATTGTGGGCGTATACAAGCCCGGCGCATAAACTTCCGCCAGATACTGATGATATGTAAGATATGCTTTCCATTAGGTTGTTTTCCGCAAGCCACTTAAGAACCCCCAGGTGGTAGATAGTGGCCCGTATACCGCCGCCAGAGAGTACAATGCCGATTTTATGCCTTGTTAAATCCATTGCTCAACTCCTTACCTTATTCATTTAATCTGGTTAAAAACAGACCTTATCTCTTTTTCTATCATCTTTTTAGGAATTATGGAGATGGGCTTTTTTGTTATTTCAACTGTAATGCAATCTGCTTCGACAACATACTTGCCGCTGGCCCCGTGGATTGATATGGAGCCCTCTCGCTCATTACCGGTGAGTGTGCCCCCCAGTGCGGCAAGTTTATCCTTTAATCTTTCAAATGCTGCGCTTATGTTATCTGGTTTGTCTAGCCTTAATTTCATGACACTTCCCCTTTATGCGACTAATCCCTATAATATGTAGTATTGCATAAATTTGTTACACTATAACTGTTAAAAGGAGAATGAAAATGGAAAAGAAACTACCATGGGAAGCAAGCAGCAACGAAACCGCCTTGTGGTTTTTGGGCCAGGCAGGTTATATCATGAAATCTGACGGCATAACGGTCATGATAGACCCATATTTAAGCGACAGCGTTGGCAAGGCTGCCCCCTTATTTGCAAGGGCGTACCCTGTGCCTGTAGACCCAGCCAGTATTAAAGCAGACATTTTCATAGTAACCCACGACCATACAGACCACCTGGACCCTGAAACAATCACCCCCTATGCCCACAAAAGCACAACAATATTTGTTGCCCCCCGCCACGCAGCAAAAAAGCTAAAAACCATGGGTATAGAAAATATTGTTGTAATAGACCATGGGGACGAAGCAGAAATAAAAGGCGTACAAATAAAAGGCATATTTGCCCTAGCCACCGGCCCAGATGCAATTGACACTACCGGCTATGCTATAACCTTCCCCTGCGGTAAAAATGTATACCATACATCTGACACAGCATATTGCGATTTGCTGCTTAAAACCGCCCCCAAGGTGGATGTATTTCTGCCCTGTATAAATGGCAAGTATGGCAACCTTAATATAGCCGAGGCCATTGCGGTAACAAAAGCAGTTGACCCTAAATATGTAATCCCCAACCACTACGATGTAATGGCCCTAAACAGCGAAAACCCAGAATCTTTCCGCTATTTTTGCAGCGCGGAAAATGTAGCTGCCAAGGTTGTTGTACTGCAGCCCCTTGAAAAATTTGGGTGGTAATATTCTATGGAGGATACAATGAAAATAAAGCACATAATATTTGATATGGACGGCACCTTGTCAGACACAGCAAAGGCAACCTACGCAGCCACCACAGAAGGAGCCAAAGTGTATGGCTTTCCTCATGTAGATTATATGGAAATACTGGCCGCAATGGGGTTGCCGGGGCTAGATTTTTATTCCCGCCTATACCCTGGTGTATCTGCCGCAGAGCTGCTGACAATAGAAAAGCAAATTGATGACGGGGAAGAGTGTATGGTAAAAAGCCTGGGGGCAGAGATATTGTTTCCAGGGGTTTTCGAAATGCTGGAGGCCCTAATAAAAGACGGGTACAGCCTATATATTGCAAGCACCGGCAGCACACGCCATGTACACGCAACCTTGCAAGCAAGCGGGATAGAAAAATATTTTACAGGTATACATTCAAACAGGCCCGAGAAGGTATCCATGGTAAAAGAGATTATTGCGGGCCGGGATGTAAGCGAATGGGTTATGGTAGGGGATATGTTCAAAGACTCGGACGCTGCGCGGGGCAATGGGATTGTTGCCCTTGGGGCAGGGTTTGGGTATTTGGCAAAGGAAGATGAAGGGCTTTTTGACTATGTGCTAAAAACCCCTATGGATATCTTTAAGATATTAAAGGCAGAATAGGGTGTGTTCGGAAATTCGCTTTCAGCATCTTTTCGGCAGATTTTCCGCCACTCGTCGTCGGCATTTCCTTGCTTGCCTTTGGACAAGCTGCGTCAATACCTCCTCGATTGGCAAAAAATCTCCGCGAAAATCTACCGAAATCGAATTACCGAACACACCATAACCTGCTGTATTTCCTCCCGTTTAAACCAAAATACAAAGAAATGAGGGATTACTTATGTACACAGCCAACACAAACCGCTACAAATCCATGACATACCGCCGCGTGGGAAAAAGCGGGCTTAAGCTGCCGGAGATATCACTGGGGCTATGGCACAACTTTGGCCACACCACCCCAGAGCAAAACGCCCGTGATATGCTTCTCGCGGCCTTTGATTTGGGTATAACCCACTTTGACCTTGCCAACAACTATGGCCCGCCCCCAGGCAGTGCCGAGCTTATGCTTGGCCAAATCATGAAATCTGACTTGGCCCCTTACCGTGACGAGCTTATTATCTCCAGCAAGGCCGGGTACACTATGTGGGAAGGCCCATATGGGGATTGGGGTTCCCGCAAGTACCTGGTGGCAAGCTGCAATGCTTCCCTAAAAAGGACAGGGCTGGAGTATTTTGATATTTTCTACTCCCACAGGCCTGACCCCGAAACCCCTATATATGAAACCATGGCTGCCCTGGATTATATTGTGCGCAGCGGTAAGGCCTTGTATGCCGGTATCTCCAATTACGGCCCAAAAGAAGCGGAGGAAGCTTTTAAAATCCTGAGGGAACTTGGCACCCCTTGCCTTATCCACCAGCCAGCTTACTCCATGTTAAACCGCCGCCCAGAAGATGGCCTAATAAGCGCTTGTGAAAAAAATAGGGTAGGGATGATTTGCTTCTCGCCCCTTGCAAAAGGGCTGCTTACAGACCGGTATCTAAAAGAAATCCCCAAAGACTCCCGCGCGGCAGGGGAAAGCCCTTTCCTTAGCACAGACAGCATTACCCCGGAACTTGTGGCAAAGCTGAATGGGCTGAATAAAATCGCTTCTGAACGGGGGCAGACCTTGGCCCAGATGTCCTTAAGCTGGGTACTGCGGCATAAGGCTGTGACCTCGGCATTGATTGGTGCTTCACGGGTTTCTCAAATAGAGGATTGTGTAAAAGCGGCCGGAGCGGCCGGGTTCTGTGACCAGGAACTGGCACGGATTGATGAATCGGTTGGGGATATGTAAAAAACCCCCCTTGAAAGTAGCAGATACTACTTTCAAGGGGGGTTTTTGCCGCGCTTGGCATGAATCGAACATGCGGCCTATCGCTTAGGAGGCGGTTTTATGTCGGCTCTTATAATTAGTTGTTATGGTTCAAATCATGTAAAATAGCGACCTATGAGTAGTTTATATATTTGTTTGACCTCGTTTATTTATGTGTATTCTGTAGTCATACTTAGTCAATATTAGTCAGAGCCGGACAAGAAGGCATTCAATTTTTCAGTAGCCTTATTCCTCTTTCGATTGTCTAGATGGGTGTATATATCCATCGTTACGCTGATGCTACTATGTCCTAATATATGTTGTGCTGCTTTTGCGTCCACTCCAGCGTTATATAGTATAGTTGCAAAATTATGGCGAAAGATGTGAGCCGTGATTTCTTTTGTGCCCATAGCTCTTTCGAATTTTTCCCACATACGCCTATATGCCATATCTGTTACTGTTTTACCTGCAATCGTCAGGAACAACATGTCGGTTTGCACCGAATCTACATATCTGAAAAGAACATCACGCAAAGGCTCCAAAATTGGAATTACTCTAGTGCCAGCTTTCGTCTTTGGATTATGCTTTATGATGGACTTATTTGACATAAAAACTAGGGTTTTACTTACTGTTATTTCCATGCGATTCCTGTCAATATCATTTTTAGTGAGTGCTAGAGCCTCGCTTTTTCTCATGCCAGTGTAAAGTAATAAATATACATAGCATCTTGTTTTATCGTCCAAATACAAGGATTTAACTTGTTCCATTTCTAACTCAGTTAAAGCTCGTTTTCCTTGATTGTTTGCAGTAATTGGCAATTTTAAGCCTTTTGCAGGGTTTCTGACAATCAGGTCATTGATAGCAGCCTGCTCTAACATTTGAGAAACGGTAAGCTTAAACTTCTTAACAACCCAACTTTTACTTTGGTTTTCATTCACTATTTGCTGCAAATGTGCAGTTTTCACATCTCTTAATTTTAAACGTCCAAGAGGCTTAATTATATAATTTTTAGTTATCCCATTGTACATTTCAAGTGTATTATATTCGACCCCACGCTTGTATGTTTTAAGCCAAACGTCAGCCCAATCAGCTACAGTGATATTGTTATCAATCTCAAGTCCCATACTGTATTGCATACGAAGTTCATTAGCTTTTTCTTGTACTTCTTTCTGTGTGCGCCCATAGACAAGCTTGCGTTTGGGCTTCCCATCTGTCTTGTAACCTATCATTATAGATATTTGATAACGACCATCTGAGCGCTTTTTCACTGATTACTCCTCCCATGGTGCTGTAATATCAGTTATTCTAAGTTTAGCACATCACCTGAACCGTCCTCGTTTCCTTCGGCTTTCTACAGCAACACCAATGACCTGCACGGGCATAGTTTCTACATCATTATTGCTGTAAAAAGTAGGTTCATATCCTGAGACATTTATGGGCTGTAGTACAACGCCATTTAACTGCTTGACTACTCTTTTAAATGTCGCATCATAGCCATTAATTATCACAGCGCAATCATCTCCATTTTCACATGTATCTGATTTAAGAAAAATCACAACTTCACCATCAAGGTATTCTGGGGACATGCTGTCTCCTTTTATTTTTAGTGCAAAATAGTCACGTCCACCCTTTCCCCAATCAGCAGGAACATCTTCATAATCATGGATATCTTCAATAGCCTCTATAGGAATTCCGGCAGGGATGTTGCCCAGTACGGGGACTTGGATTGCATTGACATTGCTTGAAGAATCGGCTGTGTTGCCAAGTAAGTAATCGGTATTGGTGCCAAAATAGTCCGAAATCAACTGAATCATTCTAATGTCAGGCTCACGCCGACCAAGCTCATACTTCCCATATGTGCTCTCATGGATACGTAAGTCAACTGCTATTTCTTTTTTTGTTTTGCCAAGCTGCTCTCTTAGCGCTTGTAGTCTTTCACCAATCATTGTAATCACCATCCGTTAATATTATAGACAGGTTGTCTATGGATTATCAATGCATTGCAATAGACGATGTGGCTATAATGCAGATATAAATTTTTAATATTCGCTTGACAACAAGACGCAATGTCTATATTATGAATTATAGACAAATCGTCTATACGCTTTGGAGGTGATTATTATCAGACTTTGGCTTGAAAATGCTAGAGAAGAAAAGGGGCTTTCTAAAGTAATGTTGGCAGAGATGGCTCATCTAGACATATCGGCGATAGGGAAATATGAACGGGGCGAACGCCGCCCATCCGTTGATACGGCTAAACGAATAGCTCTAATACTTGGCGTTGAGTGGACTCTTTTTTTTGAAGATGACTCCATTCTTGATAGCTAATACCCCTTGTTTTGACAAAGTATTAATAATATCTAGGTGATTGCGAAACTTAAAAATGCCAAATGTGAATAACTTTCGTAAATTTCCAACGAAGGAATGCGGGTTTGAGGGTTCTGGAAAAATGATTGGTGGTAACGTCACTCAAAGAAACCAGTTATCCACAGATTTTATCCACAAAAGTGCAAGCCAAAACTATGGCATTCAAGGAGTTTGTGAGGAGAACAATTTCATTTCACCTTTATAACCCTTGGTTTTACAGGGCTTGCTAGAGTTTCGCAAACGCCCAATTAATAATATCCCATGAAAGGAGCTTGTGTTATGACTGCGCGCCCCCTTCCAGTAATTGATACTAATTCGGATATTCCCGAAAATATAGCTGAGAACTTACGAAAGACATCATCAATTGAACAGGCTCTTGAAGAGGTCGTGGTTTATACCAAAGCACTAGAGGCTGCGGTAGCTCTTTCTGAAAAAATTATGCCTGCTAGTAGAAAGACAATATTCCTAGGTATTAATGACTTAATGGCCAGGTGGCAGTGTAAGTACGCTTTTGCTAATGCCTTCATGCATCGGAAGGGAAGTGGAGCCATTAAGGTAGGTAAAAAGCTACTCGTTGACGAAAAGGAAGTTATCGCATATGAAAAGCTGTTAAAAGTGCGCGCAAGGTAAATAACATTGAGATAAGGCGGATTATAACGAAAATAATCAGCATTGCCTGTCTTTATGCAAGGTAATACATGTTTTTGAGTAGCAGTACAGCTAAGCGAAATCGCACAAAAGACCAGAATAAATAAATTTCACCTAAAACAAGTGTTATGTTCGGGAGGCAAGCATATGGCTTTAGCAAAAAATGAACCACTATTTAAACTTGATATTGATATCGTAAACGCAATAACCAATTGTGTAATTGATAGGCTTCGTGCAGAAGAGAAAGCATCCGTAAAGGAGCAGTATGACAAGAGATTGGCCAGCACCAAAATACTTTTACGGAATTATCGTTCATTAAGCGCACATTGCGAAAATGCTGTCTATGACGCAATAAATATCGAGGCTGATATTCCATTATTTGGGCTTTTGGCGCTTATGGCAACAAGTAGCGAAAGTGACACCTTAAAAATCGAGAGTATCCGCAAGAGTACTGTGCGTACTCAAATTATGGTAAATCATGTGAATGCTATGATTTCACTCTACAGATCATATTGTGAACGCTCTGCAAACCCAGAAGATAGAAGGCGCTATAGAGTTATATATGACCACTACATTGCTGAAATACCTTTATCACAGAAAGAATTAGCCATAGAAGAAAATGTTGAGCTGAGAACAATTCAACGTGACTTAAAAATAGCAACTGAAAGACTTACAGCAATGATTTTTGGCATTGATGGTTTATATTTTCAAGGTGCTTGACATGTCGCACATGTCGCAAATCAACTTTTACACAAGCAAATAATGCAGCAAATTCAAGGAAAGCGGTCATTTCATCCATGTCGCAAAGATGTCGTTTACATGTCATTTTACCTCTGCTAAACTTATACCGTCAAAAAGTGTAGCAAGCTTAATTGCCCCCAATTGGGTGATAAATCCCGCTTTTGGCCCGTATAAGTTGATTGAGTAACAATCATCACATTATACGGGCTTATTTATTTATAACAAAAAACGCAAATGATTTTCAAATAAAATTCAAACAAAAAATAAATTCCAAAGGAGAAAACAAAAATGAGTAGAATCATCGCAGTTGCCAACCAAAAGGGTGGCGTAGGCAAAACAACCACAACAATAAACTTAGCAGTGGCTTTAGCAGCTATGGGGCACCGGGTACTTTGCGTAGACTTAGACCCACAGGCAAATCTTACAATGGGTTTAGGATATCCTAACCCTGAAGAAATCGCAACAAGCAAAATTGAAGAGTTGCTTCTTGCCCCGGCAGATAGCAACGATTATATACTCCATGCTTATGGCGTTGACTTTATCCCAGCTAGTATTGAGCTGGCAGAGATAGAGACAAAAATAATCAACAAAGTAGGCAGAGAAAATACATTGAAAAAGCTTCTTGAGAAGCATAAGACAAACTATGACTTCATCTTAATAGACTGCCTCCCTTCTCTGGGCATCCTCACAATCAACGCATTGACCGCCGCAGATGAAATAATTATTCCAGTACAAAGCCAATTCTACGCAGCAAAAGGATTGACTGGTCTAATGGAGTCCATTGCTATAGTTAAGGAAAACACAAATGCTGATATAAAAATAGCCGGTATACTCTTTACTATGGTTGATGCACGGTCAAACCACCAAAAGGATGTTGTCGATGTGGTCACAGATTATTCTGGCGGAGCAATAAGAATTTTCAAAACAACCATACCCACTTCTGTAAAGGTAAGTGATAACCAAAGCAAAGGTAAACCCATTATCGGTGAAAAGAACAATGCTGTTGCAATGGCCTATGAAGCCGTAGCAAGAGAATTGTTGGAGGTGTAGTTATGGCCTTTGATTTAGGAGCGGGCAAATCCGGCAAGATTAATACTTTGTTTGCTTCTACTGACCCCAGCAAATCCAAAGATAAAGTACTTAACATAAAGCCGGCGCATTTGCGTTTTTATGATAATCAGCCTTTTCATTTGTATGCAGGCCAGCGCTTTGAAGATATGGTGGAAAGTATAAAAATTAATGGCATCATCAACCCACTAACAGTCAGGCCTGTTATAAATGAAGATGGTACACCACACTCAACTGATTACGAAATATTAGCCGGACGAAATCGTAGAAATGCAGCTATTGAAGCTGGTCTGGAGTTTGTACCATGCATTATAAAGGAAGGTTTGAGTGATGATGATGCGCACTTAATTGTTATTGAGACAAATCTAATGCAGCGTTCCTTTACAGATATGACCCATTCAGAAAAAGCAGCAGCCCTGGCTTCGCACTATGAAACACTCAAACAACAAGGTAAACGCACTGATTTAACAAAGGAAATTAGCAACCGCCTTGAAAATCTCGATATTAACGAAGATAAAGCTACGAGCGACAGTTCAAAAATAGATTCAAGGGCAGCTGCTGGAGAAAAATATGGCTTAGACCGAGGAACCGTAGCTAGATATATCCAATTTAATAAATTAATAGCTGAATTTAAGGCGTTGGCAGATTCAAAAGATTTGCCGTTTATCGCAGGTGTGGCTCTTTCGTACCTTGCTGAGTCCCATCAGGCAGAAGTGTATAGCTATATTACTGATGTTGAAATAAGGATATCGGTCAAGCAAGCGGAGGCCATCAAGCAACTATCAAAAGATGGCACCTTTAATATTGATTCAATGACTTCAATATTTGAAGGAAAAAAAGAAGTTGATAAAAGCAAAGCGAAAAAAGCTAGTGTTGTAATTAAAAGAAAGACTATCTCTGCCTTCTTTGTTAAAGATGAAACTGAAGAAGAGATTCAAAGTACTATAATAGAAGCCTTATCTTACTACTTTGCAAACAATGAAAAGCTGCAAGAATAAATAAATTACTAGGAGGCGTGGGATTGAACACAATAAACCTAATTAGCAAGCTAAGAGATAATAACGCGCAAACATTGCAACGTATAATGTCTTCCCCCGAAGAATACGCACAATTCTTAGACTTTAGTGCGAGGTTATATCGTTATCCTTTAACAGAGTCCCTTTCCATCTACGCGCAGCGTCCTGATGCCCAGGCGGTTGCAACATATGATGAATGGAATAATCCGAAAATAGGTAGGGCTGTAAGCAAAGGAGCAAAGGCTCTTCGCATACTGGATAGAAGTGACTTAAACCGATACAAAAATGTATTCGAGCTTTCAGATACACATGGTCGGGAGTTTGTCATCAATCAACGCTTTGATATTCCTGTAGAAGCAAAGGAACATTTGCTTCAAGCTCTCGGTGTGGATGTTGCAAATGATAGCACTCAAAGCTTAGGATATGACTTTGATGTCTATTTTAAGCAAGCTGCTGAATCCTATTCTGAAAAATGCTACAATGCTGATGTATCGGATGCTGCGAGCATTTCTAACAGCCTAACACAAAACCAATTACAGGTTTTACAGGATACTGATTTTAAAGCTTTAGTTATAAATAGTGCAACATATAACATTTGTAAGCGGTTTGGAGTCCCATTTGGCAACGAACTTGATGTATTTGGTAGCATAGACAAATTTACTTCACATGACATAGCTACTGTTTTAGGAAACATGAATCAAGCCATATCTAGTCAAGGCATTAGCCATATAGCAAATACATTATCTAAGGTAAAAACAGAAATGGAGGCCACCCATGGGCAAGGAAATATTGAAGCATCTAGACGACCCGAAGCAGAACGAAATCACGAGCCTGTTGAGGGCATATTTGAAAATGTCACTACCAGAGAAGGAAGCTTTTTACCGAGCAATGGGGCCACACAGGGAAGACCAGACAGCGGAGGAAATCCTGATACTGGAATACGAGGACATGGGGGATTACCCGATAACATCCAGGAAGGAAGCGGCGGAGGCCAGCGACCAGCCGACAGCAGAAACCGAGGGCAACAGCCCACTGGAGCACTTGGCCAAGTACAGCTATCTTTGGATGGAATACATGATGCACAATCACCCAGCCCAGATGAAAGCACTGGTGATAGAAGGCACATGGAAGGTAGTCGCGCTGGCGGTACAACAGGAAGCATTGCAGATGATAGACGACTTGGAGAAGAAATACGAGGCCAGCAACAAGAGGCCCCAGGGGGACTTCATGGAGATACTCCATTGGGAGAACGCCAAGAAAACTTGGGCCGAGGAAGTAATGATACCAGCGATACTTTATACAATGAAATAAACATAGTATCTGAAAAAGGGCCTGCTAATGCAGAGCCTTTTTTAGTTGCAAATCAATCGGAGGTTGAATGGGATGATTATGTCGAATTTCTTAAAAGCAGCACCTATGGCTATAATGGCCCATTTGTAGCTATTAGGTCCAGCGAGAGTGATAATGTTAATACTTTTGAAGATAGTGCAGACAACCTATTTCCGAATACATTGAAATTCAAAACATTGACATTTGCACAAGCTGATAGAATGTTTAGAGATGTTGAAGCTGCCGAAAGAGCAGAACGTAGACGAATCGGAGATTTTGATGATTACCACATGACATATGGCACAATATTTTACAAAGAAAAATCTACCGATTCAGAATTAACCACTCACGATTTTCGTTATAATTTAGGTCTTTATAAAGGTAATGATTCAGGATTATATAACGACATAAATAATCAGTGGAACGATGCACAAGAGAGGCTTAATGAGATTAATGAAGAAGGAGGATGGGCAGCTTTTACGCAGGATGATATTAACGCTGCGAGACATATGCTCTCTCTTTGTCGCCCTGAACGACACGAAGCCACGTCAGCGAATTATATTATCCAAAGTGAAAGCGCAATTGGCATAGCCAGCGGGAAAACAAAGTTTAAGCAAAACCTTTTGGCAATAGAAACATTAAATACAATTGAAACCCAAGGCCGACTCGCCACACAGGAGGAACGAGACATCCTAGCGAAATACAGTGGCTTTGGCGGTATACCTCAAGCTTTTGACCCAAATAATCAAACATGGGTAAATGAATATACGCAACTTAAAGCAACAACTACCCCAGAGGAGTATGCGTCCATCGAAGGCTCTACATTAAACTCTCACTACACACCATTGGAAGTTGTGAATGCCATGTATGCCGGGTTGGAAAGGCTGGGTTTCAAAGGAGGAACCATTTTAGAGCCTAGTATGGGAACGGGGCATTTCTTTGGTGCTGTGCCTCATGACATGGTCTCTAACTCTAAATTGTATGGGGTTGAACTTGATAGCATAACAGGCCGGATAGCAAGACAGCTATACCCACAAGCCAACATTGAAATATCTGGTTTCGAAAATGCAGATATACCCGATAATTTTGCAGATGTGGCTATTGGCAATATTCCATTTGGAAATTATAAGATTCATGACCCTAAATTTAATAAATATAATTTCCTTATCCACGATTATTTCATTGCAAAATCCTTGGATAAAGTAAGGCCAGGAGGGATTATGGCTTATATAACATCAAGCGGCACATTAGATAAGGAAAGTACAAATTTACGCAAATATGTTGCCGAGAGGGCTGAATTACTGGCAGCCATTCGCTTGCCTAATAGCACGTTTAAGCAGTCCGCAGGAACAGATGTAACCACAGATATAATGTTTTTACAGAAACGCGAAAGCATTATAGATGCTTCAAATGAAAACTGGGTAAACATTGGTTATGAAGTTGCTGAAGCCACTAAAGGAAATTTTGTCGGCACTCATGACCTTATTCCTTTGAATAATTATTATATAGCTAACCCTCATATGATGCTTGGTGAAATGATGTTCTCATCTAACATGTATGGAAATGGATTAAGTACAACACTTATGCCTTTTCATGACGAACAACGTTTACTTCCGTTACCAGAGCTTCTGCAAAGGGCAATAGAAAACTTGCCAGCCAATGTCATAAGAGATTATGCAACCTTAGACGACCTAGAAGATATCCAGGAAGAAAAGGATATAATTCCGGCTGACCTTAACGTGAAAAACTTCAGCTATACAATAGTTGATGACATCATTTACTATCGGGAAGGCCCTGTTATGGCTGCCGTTGATTTGTCACACTCTAAGGAAACAAGGCTGAAATCAATGATAGAGCTTAGAGCACTGACTCGCAATATTATTGACATTCAAATGGGAGGCTGCTCTGATGAAGAGCTAACCGCAGCACAAGAGCAACTTGGTAAGAGCTATGACAGATTTGTAATAAAATATAACAATCTCAACACTGCATATAACAAGAGTATTTTCAAACATGATTCTGATGCTGCTTTGCTTTCAGCTTTAGAGCACATTGATGATAATGGCAATTTTTCAAAAGCTTCTATTTTTCATAAGCGTACAATTGAGCCTTATAAGAAAATAGAATCGGTAGAATCATCAGAAGAAGCCCTGGCCGTATCACTATATGAAACTGGCAAAGTAGATATTGGGTATATGCAAGGCCTGACGGGTAAGTCATACGAAGAAATCGTAGGAGATTTAAGAGGGCTTATATTCAAAAATCCAGAGGCGGATATTCTTGATTCTGACATCAACAATGAAAATATACTCTATAAAAATTGGGAAACAGCTGATGAGTTTCTTTCTGGCAGGGTTGTTGAAAAGCTAGATTTTGCTAGGACACAGATAGAAAGACCTTCCCTTAATATTGCTGGTGTTGACCTTCAAAGTCTATATGAGCAAAATGTGGCCGCATTGGAAATTGTCCAACCGGTACTACAAGAGGCCCACGACATAAATGTTAATATAGGAAGCATATGGATAGACCCTGAGTATTACCGCCAATTTATGGTTGAGACATTCAACATTCGCAGCTTTGAGGAACGTAATTTAAAGGTGGAATATTCTGATACCACTAATAAGTGGCATGTTACAACGCCAAACAGCGATAATGTAGAAACAACACAGACCTATGGCACCAGTCGCATGAACGCTTATAAGCTTTTGGAAACGCTCCTAAATCAGCAGCAGCCTGAAATCAGAGATATTGTCATAACCTCAGATAACAAGGAAAAGCGTATTCTTAACAGGGATGAAACCATAGCCATAAAAAATAAGCAAGTTGCCCTTGGTGAAGCATTTAAGAAATGGATATTTGACGACCCAACTAGGCGAGAGACACTTGTTTCTCTGTATAACAAGCTTTACAACAGCGAAAGAGCCAGAGAATATGATGGCTCTTTCTTGCGTTTTAAGGGTATGAACCCAGCTATAGCCCTTGATAAGCACCAGCGCGATGCTGTTGCCAGGATTATTTTGGGTGGTAACACCCTTTTGGCGCACACGGTAGGAGCGGGGAAAACCTATGCAATGGTTGCCGCAGCCATGGAAATGAAACGCATGGGCATTGCAAATAAACCTTTCTTTGTTGTGCCCAACCACATAGTTTCCCAGTGGTCAAATGCGTTTCTGGAGCTATACCCCGGCGCAAATATTTTAACAGCCTCAAAGGGCGACCTGGGCAAAGCCAATCGCAAAATCTTTATGGGCAAAATAGCCACCGGTGACTGGGATGCGGTTATCGTTCCGCAAAGCGTTTTCGGACAAATACCTGTTTCAATTGAAAGGCAAAGACGCAAAATCCAACAGGAGCTGGAAGCTGCGCGTCAATATATGGAGGATGGCAACATCCAGAGCCACCACTCTCGCCAAGAAAACCATTGGAGTATTAAGCAAATGCAAGTCTCCATTAAAAACTTAGAAACACAGCTCCAAGCCTTAAATGACATGAAAAAAGACGACCTGCTAACCTTTGAGGACACAGGTGCAGATGCTCTATTCGTGGATGAGGCCCATGCCTATAAAAATAAAAACATCTTTACCAAAATGACCAGAGTTGCGGGGCTTCAAGTTAGAAGCAATACCAAGCGCACAAAGGATATGGAGTTGAAGGTTGATTATGTTAATGAATTAAACAATGGCCCCAACAATGTGACATTTGCTACCGGTACGCCTATAGCAAACTCAATGGTAGAGATGTATACAATGCAGTCTTATTTGCAATCCGGCTTGCTAAGCAGCAAAAACATCCACCACTTCGACAATTGGGCCAGTATCTTTGGCCAGGTTGTTTCGCAGCTAGAAATAAAGCCGTCCGGCAATGGTTTTCAAACAAGGCAGCGGTTTGCTAAGTTCAAAAATGTGCCTCAAATGATGGATTTGTTCCGCATGGTAGCCGATATAAAAACGCCTGACATGCTTAATTTAAAAGTTCCGCAACTTGCTACAGGGAAGCCCATTGTTGTAGGTGTCGACGCCAGCGAAGCGCAAAAAGAGCTGGTAAGTGCTTTAGTAGCATTAAGCGAAAAAATACAGCTAGGAGTTATAAAGCCAGAAGAATACAACATGCTTACTGTTACGCATCATGGAAAGCTTGGGGCATTGGATATGAGGTGTATAAGTATTGAGGCATTTAAAAACCTTGATGCACGTTATAATCTTGGAATCGACTTCGAGGCACTCAGAGCTAGTGACCACCCGAACAATAAAGTTAACGCCTGCGTGGATAATGTTTTCAAGATTTATAATTCGACTACAGAAGATAAACTAACACAGATGATTTTTTGTGATATTTCCACACCAAAGGAGAATGATAAAAACTTTAGTGTTTACTATGACATTAAATCAAAGCTAGTTTCAAAAGGTGTTAGACCCGAAGAAATAGCCTTTATCCATGATGCAAAAGCTAATGATATAAAAAAAGAAAAGATATTCAACCAAATGCGTAGTGGTAAAGTTAGGATTCTCCTGGGAAGTACTAGCAAAATGGGTACCGGTACAAACGCACAAAAAAAGCTTGTAGCCTTGCATAACCTTGACTGCCCATGGAGACCGGCAGACATAGAACAACGCATGGGCCGAATAGTCCGCCAAGGTAACATAAACGATGAGGTTAGCATTTACAACTATGTTACCAGGGGAACCTTTGATGCATATAGCTGGCAGATAATCGAAAATAAGCAGAGATATATCTCACAGGTTATGAGTGGCAAAATCTCAACAAATAGCATGGATGATATTGATGGGCTGGTTTTAAACTATGCTGAGGTTAAATCAATAGCCACAGGCAACCCATTAATAAAGCGCAAAATGGAGTTAGAAATTGAGATTCAAAGCCTTAGCATTTTAGAGAAACAGTATATGGCTTTGAGGCACGGCAACCAAGATAAAGTAGTAAATACATTGCCACGAACCATTGTAAGGGCAGAAGGTCTAATCACAAAGCTTGAACAGGATATCGCCCTTAGAAATACCAACACACCTGAATCCCATACCCAAGAATTTTCAATGAGACTGGGAAAAAACGATTATAAGGAAAGAAAGGATGCTGGAGCACTACTGCTAAAGGCTGCGGCCAGCGGCAAATACGTAGATAAAGAAATTGGCTTATACCGGGGCTTTAAGATAGTGCCGGCAGAAATAAATAATCTTGGTCAATCTCAAATTACCCTTATAGGCACTCATAGGCATGTTGTTGAACTCTCCGACAGTGATGTAGGTGCTATTACTCGGATTGACAATGTCCTAAACAATATAGACCAACAATGTCAAAATACAACACAGCATCTTAATAACTCCATGACGCAGCTGGAGTCTCTTAAAGCCCAAATTGACCTACCATTTGAACACAGCAAACAGCTTGAGGATGCAAAAAAAGAGCTTGCAAAAGTTGATGATGAGCTAGGCATAGGGAAAGAGGTAAGCACTAATGTGGTTGATGAGGATTGGGGGGGTGGCGAAAAAATCATAGATGGCACCATTGAAGTTGAGGGGGCCATGGATGATGATTTAGAACTTGATTAGTGGGAGGTATGTCGTGGAAAAAGAACGCTATACACAGGAAGAAATGGATTATGCAAAATCTCAGCATGTTGGTCGTTTTTTAGAATCTAGGGGATTAGCTAAACGAGAAGGTTCTGGTTATAGAGGCATAGGAGGTTTTTTAAAAAGCCTATATGTAAAACCTGACGGTGCTTGGTTCTTGAATGACGGGGCCGGGGCCGGAAACAACCCTGTTGAATTGGTAAAGCGCCATATTATGCACGAAGAGGGATATCCAGAGAAAGAAGCTCTTATAAAGGCAGTAAAACGGCTTGCGGGGACTGAAGGTACATTCCAGCCCACTCAACAGCCAACACCCAAACCCATTACCTCTACGCCAAAGCCACCCATTACCTTGCCTGAAAAAAGCAACCATACACAGCCTATATATGATTATTTATGTAAAAAACGAGGCCTTGACCCACAAATAATTGAGGATTGTGTCTACCGGGGGCAGATTTTTCGAACAAAGGAATACGGCAGCATTGCATTTGTGTCGTCGGATAAAGAAGGCACTCCTAAGCATGTATTTATAAGAGGTACATCTACAAGCCCAGAAAAACAATTTAAGCAAGACTTAGTGGGAAGCGATAAAAGCTTCCCTTTTGTTTTGGAAGGAAAAGCTGGGGCAACATCTGTACATGTTTTTGAGTCTAGCATAGATGTGCTTTCTCATGCCTCATTATATAAACTTAATGGGCAGCCAATAGATAGTGTCCACAGAATTTCACTACATGGCACCTCTTTCGGTGCCTTGAAAACTTTCCTGGCAGACTATCCCCAGGTAAAAGAAATAGTGCCCTGTTTAGATAACGATACCGTGGGCAAAAGGCGTACCGAAAAAATGATAGTGGAATTTGACGGCAAGGATGGCATAAAAGTCTTAAAGCCTAAGCCACCGACTACAGGTAAAGATTTTAATGAAATGCTGCTTCATGATGACAAATATGGCTTGAAAAAATTTACTCAAGCCCAAGGTGTTCAAGTGGCTAGACCTATAGAAGTAGATACATCTATTGCATTAGAAGCACAAGCATAAGCCTCATTTCTCACTTCCGCACACATTGTGTAGAAGTAAAAAAGGGGGGACTAACTCTCAGCAGGCCAATACATTATGCTGGGGATAAAGAGTGCAGTTGATGAATGCACCTTTTTCCTTGAAATAATGATTTTATACCTAAAAGCCTAAAGATTTGAAAATTCTAAGCCTTATAAATCTTAGACAGGAATAGCAGCGTGTCGCTGCGAGGTTCAGCTTGCTGGCAAAGCCAGCAACAAAGCCATGTATAAGGAGTGTCAATGCGAATGTCATATTCATAAAAGAAGGTCAAACGACATTTTACCGACATTCAGAAAGGCAGAAAATGCAGTAACCGTAAGGAAATGTACGAATGTTTTTATCAATTTTAAGAAAGGGGATGCTAATGCTAGGTAAAAATCCATCGAGACAGTTATCTGTTAAGCTAAAACAAAGTGAGTACGCTGCACTTGAAAAACTGGCAGCAAAAACTGGAGCATCTATGGCCCATCACGCAAGGGGTTTCATCTCCCAGGGTATGTCCATAGAAAAATCTAAAGATGATATTGATTTCATTCGGAGGCAAATTCGCGAGGAAATTCAAGCTGAGTTAAAAAGCCCGATGGAACGGATTATTAAGTTGCTGATTAAAGTTGGCATGATGGCTGTAACCATGTGCTTCTTTAATCGTGACATGCTATATCACTATTTAAAAAATCATGGTGATGTTGATAAGGATGCAATGATGGAAAAGAGCAAAAAAATAGCAATCGGATACATGCGAGCTGGGGGTGAAATGGTGGACGATGCTTTTAACCGCTATCTAGTTGGTGAAAGTGATTCTTAGGCCACATCTGCACACATTGTGCAGATGTTGATTGTGAGGTGGTATAAATGGCCCTAGCTGCACCGTTAGTATATAAATGCCGAGAGCGAAACCCTAATGGTTATATCAAGGGTCTCTCTACAAATCAGTGGGCCCACAAGTATGTTATGTACATGGGGCGGCGGGAAGGAGTTGTTGTAAACGATGGTTTAAGCCATGGTCTATTTGGGAAGATAGACCACAACCATGGTGGCAATTTTGGCGATATCAATAATATTTCTGCAACTGCTGATTATGTAAAAAAGAAAGTGGAAGCTGGGACTTATCTCTATGACAATGTAATTTCCATAGCAAAAGCGGATTTCATGCGCCTAGGTTATGATGGCCAAAATGCATGGCGCCAGCTCGCGGAAGACAATGTACACAAGATGGCTGAAAAAGTTGGAATTCTACCTTCAAAACTTGAATATGTTGCAGCCCTCCACATTGATAAGGGTAAGCCAAACTTCCACATCTTGTTCTGGAGCAAAGACCAAGGTATTAAGCCTCGTTTCAATTACAAAAAAACCTTTGGGGGTATCCGTTCAAACTTAGTTAAATATGTTTACGAAGATGACTTACGACATCTATCCAGAATCAAAACCTTAGCTAGAGATGCAATGGTTGGCGAAACTGATGATTACTTCAAGGATTTCTTTCAGCCTATCCACACCATGAAACCTGGCGAATACAGAAAAATGGTGGAGGATATTGATAGCGACCCAGCATTGGTTAGAGGGAAGCTCCTTGACAGAAATATTCCCAACGCTGTACTTGATGATTTTGCAATGAAGATTATTCAGTTAAAAGAGAAGCTTCCTAGAAAGGGAAGATTATCTTATGGATTTCTACCCCCAGACTTGAAAAAGGAAACGGCAGATATTATCAGGGAGCTATTAAATACCAATCCTGATTTTAAGCGAGAGTTTGATGAGTACAAAAATATTCACAGAGACATAGCCTCATATTACTCAACCAACCCTGACGCGCTGAAAAGAGCAGAGCAAAAAGCTGAGGAAGATATAATCCAGCGTATGTCCAATAAACTTTTGCAAAGTGTAAAGGACTTTAACAGAGAATGGGATAACAATACTTATCAAAGGGCTGCTCAACGAAATGCAAGCATCAACCTAATGAGCAGCCTTTTTCGCATTCTCACTAGAAGTAATAATTCTGCTGCACAAAAATCCAAGCGACTACCCTCATCCAGCACCGAGCGCATAGAGGCTCGCCGGGACATGCGAAAACAGCTGGAGCACAGTTCTTCTTGGGGGCAGGGCCAGTAAAATTAATAATAAACTTACTTCTGCACAACTTGTGCAGAGGTTGAAATGGAGTGTAGATATGAAACGTAAAAAGAAAAAATCAACCAAAGTAATAGTGGGTATTATCATACTAATAATTCTGGGAATCATCGCAACACTGTATATTGCTGCTGGAATTGCTACCCTGATTACATTATTGCTGGAAGGATATGATCCAATGCGAGAGCACTTTGGCCCTGGAAACATACTAGCTCTGCTGCAATCGAACCAAATATCTTTAATGCTATTTACAGTAATTTTGGTATTTGCAGGTGTTGTGCTCATATTTATTAATTCATCAGGCCGGGGGCAAAGCTTTCAAGCACGTATGATGGATATTACAGACAACATCCAAACTCCCAGGCCTGTAGGGCAAAGCCAGCATGGTTCTGCGAAATGGCTGCCAAAGAGGCGATATGGGAAAGTATTTGATTCATTTATCATTGACAGCAAAAATCTCCGTATACGTTACCTACTTGATAAAGGGAGATTTGGAAGAACATGCATTTTAATAAACTGGAAAGAATCAGATTGCATTGACAAGGAGGATAGTGCAAATGCCGAAAGTTAAAAGACCTAGCACCCCTTCCAAGGGTGGCATTGTAATTGGCTATGACCTGCGGAACAAACATCATGAGCAGCTATTCTACTTAGGGGATGATGTTCATTCTATGATTCTTGGTATGACCCGTTCGGGCAAAACCAGGAACATGTTGCTGCAAAGCATTTGCTTCACAGGGCTTGCAAATGAAAGCATGATTATCAGTGACCCTAAAGGCGAGCTTTACGGCTATACGGCTGCATTCCTACGCATTCTGGGTTATGAGGTAATGGCATTAGATTTTAAAACCCCAACTAAGTCCCATTCGTACAATTTTCTTCAACCAATAATCAATATGCTTAAAACTGGAAATACACCAAAAGCAGTTGAGTTGATTTGGGATATTACATCCGCACTTGTCCCAACATCCAACAAAGGGGAGCCCATATGGGAAAACGGGGAAGCTTCTATTATTGCAGGTGCTATAATGGCAACTGTATATGATAATCAAGATAAACCTGCGCTGCAAAACATGACTAATGTATATCATTTCATAGCCGTTATGTGCCAAGCTAATGAAAAAGGTGTTATGCCGCTTAATCTATATGTAGACCGCTTACCTGATGACCACCCAGCAAAGGGATTATTCGCAGTGGCAATGACAGCGCCAGCAAGAACACGTGGAAGCTTTGTTACAGCAGCGCTAGGGAAACTAAAGCTATTTACAAGTCCATATGTATATAACATGACATCAAAAAGTGACTTTAACCTGGCCGATGTAGGAAGCAAGAAGCATGCGATATTCATTATTCTTCCTGATGGAAGAGACACATATAACAGCTTAGCCTCACTTTTTGTATATCAGCAATATCAGGCATTGCTTGAAAATGCAGACTCCAATGGTGGGCGCCTTAAGGTGCGGACTAACTTCATGCTTGAAGAGTTTGGCAACTTTACAAAAATACCGTCATTTACACAGATGCTTACGGTTGGCGGTGGAAGAGGTATACGTCTTAACCTGGTGATACAGTCCTTTAGTCAGCTCGATGAAAAATACGGCAAGGAGAATGCAGATACCATAAGAGATAACTGCCACTGTCTTGTCTATCTCCATAGCGAAAACCCAAATACCAATGGCGATATTAGTAAACGCCTAGGTAAATATACAACGTCAAGCTATGGACGCTCAAATAACACTTCTTCACGAAGTGCTGTAAACAGCAGCGCTAGTCTCAACTTAATTGCAAGAGACTTGCTTATGCCTGAAGAAGTGAAAAAAATTGAAAGACCTTACGTCTTGGTAATGTATTCAGGTAATGACCCAGCTATTATGGTTATGCCAGATATTTCTCAATGGTTTTTTAATGACATGCTGGGAATGGGTGACAAAGACACCAACCAAAAAGTACGGATAGCCAGGGATAACCAGAGGAAAGCAATTGAACAAAAGCCAATTGAGCTATGGCAAAGCCTTTATTCGTACAAATATGAAATAGGGCGTGTAAGTGAACAATCAGCTGATGCTCAAAGCGAAGGTGGCTATTTTAATAATAATTACGCCCCAAACCCCGAAGATTTTACAGGAGACCTTAGCTTTGGTGATGATTATGACACTGATGATGCCGATGACGATGCATCTGAAGAATCAGCGGAGGAAGTGCTTTCAAGGGCCAGGGGATGGAGTAAAAATACTTCCTCATGAACAGGCTAAACGACTTCTGCACAACTTGTGCAAAAGTTTTAATATATATAAATCATCTGCATGGAGGTGAGGCTTATATAAAATAATTGCACCACGATGTAATAAAAAATAATAAGGAGGAACAGATGGAAAAGCTTAAAATAAATCTATTCAAACACAAAGCCACAAACAATAAAACAATATCGCCAATGACTAAAATATATAGTATTGGCGATATTGTTTTTTCCGAAAAAAACATGGTGCTTTTTTTCGCTCTTATTATGGCGATGTTGTTGTTCCCGGACACAGTTTTAGCAAGCTATACACTGGGGAACAACCCCTTCGTTACTGGGGTTACAAATCTTGCCCGTGATGCTGGGCCAGTATTTGCAGGTCTTGGCATTGGTGTTGGTGGTGCAAGGGCAGGATATTGTGCATTAAGAAAAGCCGGGTGTGATGAATCCGATTATCAAAAATGGGACAAAGGCATGAGGACAGCTTTGGTAGCTGGTGCCATATGCGGTGGGTTTGGCATTATTATGACTGTTCTAAGTGCTTATTTTACATTTGTTTAAGCAATGCAACAAAACATAAAATTCAAAATTGAAAATAAATTTCCAGACATATATAAAAGAAAATACTATTCAAATGCCCGGCAGCCACAAAACCGCCGGGCATTTATTTTACAAAGAAATAGGTGATATTCTTGACTCGTATGTTGGCTAACTTGATTAGCGACTTAATAGAAGGTGTGGAAACATTTCTGTCTAGCTTGATGATTAGTATCATGGAAATGGTTTTCCATGCCGAAAACTCAATGCATGTAGGTTTTTTAGGGGTTAATGATGCTTACACCAATTTTAACTTTGGCCCACTATTTAATCTGTTTAGAAATGTCGGTATAGCTCTGGTAACAATTAAGTTTTTAAAGAAAGGTTTTGACATATATATCGGCTGGGTAGACGGTGACAAAGATAATGATGCAAGCCACCTTATACTAAATTACATCCGTGCTATTTTAACCATAATTGCTTTTACGTTTCTTTACACATTCTTGGTAAATGTTGTCGAAACTCTTTTAGCCGAATCCCTTAGTATGTTAGTGCAAGTAACTTTGCCTCAAGGGTTAGGAGATATTATACCTGGTGCCATTATGCTAGTTGTTGCATCAATCGTAACTAGTGGAGCGCCATTGCTCGTTTTTTCGGTGTTTGCTTTAATTGTTTTGATAGTTTTACTAATTCTGTTTTTTAGATTAACGGTAGTGGGCTTGCATATGTTGGTAATGAGATTAGGCTGGCCGCTTGCTTGTACAGGGCTTATTGATAGTGATAAAGGTGTATTTAAGGCATTTGCACAGAAGTTCATGATGATAAGCTTATCGGCATTTACACAAATATTATTTTTTAGGTTGTCACTGCTTTTACTCACCAATGGTAATATCTTGTGGTCATTAGTTGCTGCAATGGCAGCACTTAAAACACCTGACCTACTAAGAGAATTTATGCTTGCTTATGGGGGTGCTGGTGGCGGCGTGGCAAAAGGTATGGCTATGCAAGGTGGGTTTGCCATGGTTAAAAGCTTTTTTCTGAGAAGGTAATAAAATGAAATGAATGGAGGCTTGTTTTGATATATCTAAACCAAATGATATCAGTATTACAGGGCATTATTACAGCTTTTGCAGGTGTCCGAGTTGCAATGATTATTTTTTCAGCAATCACAGAGCCAGATGAAAATAGGCAAACCTTTAAAAGGATAAAAAATGTATTGGTTTTTTGGATTGCAGCTATGGGCGCAACAGTTATAACAAGGATAATACAAAATTATTTTTAAGGAGTCGAAGTTGTAATGGATACAAAACTAACAAATACCAACCTATACATCCCAGCCAACATTAAAACCAGAGTTGAAATAGTACCGGGATTTGGCTGGAAAGAATTTGGAATTACACTCGCAACAGGAGCTATTGCACTTGGCATTGCTATATTGCTGCATATTCTGACAGCTAGGGAAAGCATTATGCAAGGTATTTTTATAGTTACCACGGCAACGTTTGCTGCTTTCGTTGTAACAAGAAAAGATGACTTCAACCGCTCTGTAATGGACTCTGTAAGGATTCTTATACAATTTTCTAGCGAACAGCAGAAGTTTAAATATATATATCGTGACCCATTTAGGCCAAATTAAAAATAGGAAGGTGTTTAGCAATGAAATCCTTGAATGCGCTTTTTGGTAAGTCAAAAGACCCCGCAGCCGAAAAACAACTAGCCAGAATTATGACTGCTAACGAGCTTATTAATGTTAAAGATATTGAAAATGGCATTCTCTATACAAGAGATAACCATATATATGCATTTATCCGGATTAAGCCCATTTCATTAGAATTATTGTCCCCGGCAGAGCAGAAAATCAAGAAAGATAAACTCACTGCCGAACTTGCAGGGATTAATGAATTGCAAAAGATATTGGTTATTCCACGGCCAGTAGATATATCCCCAATGCTTGATTGGCTCCAACATCGCTACAGGGAAACGGGCAGCCAACATATCCGGGAGATTATTAAATCCGAGATTCAAGATGCAAATGATGTCGCCTTATCTGGTGAAACCTTGGAGCAAAATCATTTCTTAATACTATCGAGGCCAGCGAAGAGGGATGCAGAAAAGGACTTGCTAAAGGCTGCTAGTAACATGGTAGGCATTTACAACATTTGTGGTATTGAAGCACATCTTTGTAAAAATGATGAAATAATAAAAATGCTTCATTTGTTCTTTAATCCAACATACTCCTACCTCGAAGATGAGGATATAAACGAGTATATACCTTTTACAAAATAACTTCAGGAAGGAGAGCGACATGCCAAAATCAAAAGAAACAATGCAGATTAATAATAATCTGCTAAACGCTATTACACCGTATGGAGGGTTAGAGTTTCAACGAAATAAGTTTATGCTTGGTGAATGTTTTGCAAGGATTTACACCATAGTAAAGTGGCCGCCTACCTTGCAAATTGGTTGGGCGTCCAAGTTCACAAGGTTGCCTGACGTTGTTTATAGCCAAATATTTGAGCCAACAGATAACGGTGAACTCCTTGCAGAATTAGGTAATAGCATAAACCGTTATCACGGTATTATTATGAGTACAAAAGACCAATTGGAGCGCCAAAGAGCTGAAAGAGCAGCCGATGATGCCGAGCAGTTAATGAAGCAAATCGATCAATTTGGCGAAACTATAGGCTATATTACAGTGGCAGCTATGGTAATTTCCAGAGATGAGGCTGCCTTAGAAAAGGCAAGCCGGAGACTGGAAGCAACCGCAGCCGCTTTAAACTGCCGTATAAGGATTTCCACGAACCTACAGCAGGATGCTTTCAAAACCCTAAGCCCAGTCAATCCCCCCCAAGACGTAGTACTAAATACTGCCCGAAGAAATGTACCATTTTCATCCTATATAGGGGGCTTCCCATTTGCTAGTAATACATTCGTAGACCCTACAGGCTTACCATACGGAATAAATTCAGAAGGGGGCTTGGTATCTGTTGACCCATGGGTACGCGGAGGGGATAGAACCAACAGCAATTTTGTAATCATGGGTGTACCTGGAGTCGGTAAATCTACTATTGTAAAGCGTATAATGATTACTGAATTAATACGGAATACAGTTGTTATAGTAATTGACCCAGAACGTGAATACAAAGAAATGACAGATTCACTGCATGGTGACTGGGTAAATGCCGGGGGTGGCGAGTTTATCGTTAACCCATTGCAATTTAAATATGTGCCTTTGGATGATGACGATGAAACTGATACAAATCTTTACAGCGAAGTAGAGAATACAAGCCAAACAACTGTAAACATGACCATGGCACTACATTTTAAGACACTAGAGGTCTTTTTTAAATTGTACGCACCAAACATCACCACCAAGCAGATGGCCCTGCTTAAGCTGATTCTTGAAAAGCTTTACAATAAATTCGGAATCAAATGGGATACTGATGCAAGAGAACTTAAAAACACAGATTACCCAATTTTCGCGGACCTGTATGCTTTGGCAATTAAAGAGCGCGAATCAGGAGATTTTAAAGATGCCTTTGGAGATGACCTTTTTGAGCTGGAAATAATCTTGCGCGAGCTGGCTCAAGGGGCTGACTCTTTTATTTGGAATGGCCACTCCAACCAAGACCCGGCCTCTGATATGATTTGCTTGGATACGCACGACTTGCAGGATACAAGCGAAAACGTAAAAAAGGCACAATATTACAACCTGCTAACATGGACATGGCAGCGGATGAGCCGAGACAGGGAAGAAAGAGTCATGCTATTTGCTGATGAAGCCTATCTTCTCGTTGACCCAGCAGTACCTCAAAGCCTTATTTACATGCGCAATATTGCCAAACGAGCCAGAAAATACTCTGCCGGGTTAGCAACTATTTTTCATAGTGTAACAGATGTTTTGGATCCATCGGTAAAAATGTATGGTCAAGCCTTATTAGATACTCCGGCTTACAAAATCCTTATGGGAACAGACGGCGTAAATCTTCGGGAAACAGCCAAGATATACAATCTTACAGATGCTGAGCAGGAAAAGCTTCATAGCAAGTTGCGGGGCTGGAGCGTTTTTATTGCTGGCAGCCGCCGGTTAACCGTCTACCACAAAATAAGTGATAAAAACTTAGCCATAATGGGCAAGGGTGGCGGGAGGTAGAGGGGGACTATGGCTACAACAATTGCTAAAGCCCTATCTACCATCATCCAAATAATAAAGAATGAAGAGAGTCGTAATAGATTTTTAATGACTCTTATGGGGCTTTTACTTATCCCGATTCTTATTATAAGTATGGCTTGGTACATGGTATCCAGGCCTCTAAATTGGCTTCGTAGTTTATGGCCCTTTGGTCAGGAAAGTTACCTAGAAGAGTTTATTAATGAATGGCGCGATGAAGTTAATCCAGAAAGATATGGCTTAAGTGACCATGACCATCCTGGCAACTGGCGGGATTATGATGCAGTATGCCCTATTCAATTTGAGCGGTTGATGAATGTCGGAATGAGATATTATGGCTGGCCTTATGTCTGGGGTGGACGAAATCCAAGCCAGGGCGGTTTTGACTGCTCTGGCATAATTGAATGGATGTTTAGGGAATCGGGGGTGTATCAATTACCCACATTAACAGCACAAGGGCAGTGGCGTTATACAACTATTGTCCCCAGGTCGGAAGCACGGCCTGGGGATTTAGTTTTTTTTTCGAACCCAGGCCATCCAGACCCAACACGCTTTATAACCCACTCTGGCATTTATGTTGGTAATAACCGAATGTTTAATTCAGCCAGCAGTGGGGTACGGTTTGCTGATATTGGGCCGGATAGCTGGTGGGGCCGGTGGGTTGTGGATTTTGGACGGCTGCCTATAACGCCTATAGACCCAGGCGCCTATGACTGGCAAGCCCCTGAGCTGCCACAGTATTTCTAAAAAAAGGGGTTGTGAAATGATACTGTTTCTTACAATTGCAAGAGAAAATTTGCTGGATGCTGTTGTCAACAAGCTATTTCTTGGTATAGACAAGATACATTTGAATAGCTTGGAATCATTTGTGTTAAGCAAGGGTAATGCCCTAAGCCACGCAAAATATCTTGTTATAGACCTTGCTGGGCTTATCGACAGTGATGACGAAATAGTCCAGTCTCTTAATCACCTTAAAACCATATATGACATGCATATTGTGGTCCTGGCTGATAAAGAGGAAATATTTGAAGGAAAAAAAGAGTTGTTACGGCGCATCTGCGAAAAGGGGGTTTATAACATAGCTGTATCACCTGATGAGATAGAGCATTGTATTATTAAAGGAAAAACCCAGGATGAGGCGAGAGAAATATTTGCATCCCGGCCAAAGGATGAAGCCCCATCCATTGAACCCACTATAGTCACTGATTTGCCGAGGCCAGGTAAAAGGGAACCTCCAGCAACCCCAAGTGCACCACCCAGGGCAAAGATATTAGCTAAGAAGGATTTCCGCCAATACAATGACCAAATAAGCATTGGCGTGTGTGGTACAGAAACACATGTTGGATGTACTCACAATGCCTTATTAATTGCTAGGTTCTTAAAGGATGTTGGTTTTAAAGTGGCCTACTTAGAGGCTGGAGGTAGGGATGACATCAAATATTTAAATCAGGGGCAATTACCTCATATACTCCACAACGCTCAAAAGAACCTACTGCAAGTAAGTGGAGTTAATCTTTTTTATTCAGGCTTTGATATGGTGCGGATGATGGCTGAGAAGTGCGATTTTTATGTGTTTGACTTAGGCGCTTTCACCCCTGATAAAGCAGAACTTTTTTTAATGCGTAATATCAGAGTTATGGTTGGAGGCTCGAAGCCCTGGGAAATGCAAACCGTAAAGTGGGTGGCCCGGGAACTTGGGGGAGTAAATGCGGTACATTACCTACTTAACTTTGCCATTCCCACAGAAAAGCAAAAGCTGCTTAATGACATGGGGGACGCAAGTAGAAACACCTACTTTACTGAATATGCTCCAGACCCATTTACAAGTGATGTAAATCTTGAAGCATATACAAACATCTTCAAGGAATATATACAGCAAGATGAAACTGAATCAGCTGCACCACTGCCACCACAAAAAAAGAAGGGACTGTTCTGGTAATAGTAAATCTATATCAACTTATACACTACGGTGTGAAGATAAAATAATAATAGGAGGTAAAATGTGAAAACCAAAGTAATAAGAGCCCTGGCCGCCTTTTTAATAGGCGGTATTTTTATGCTTGCGGGAAGCATAATTGCATATGGTGATGAGGCGTACCCTCCCCAGGATGAACCACCTACCGCCATGGAGGTAGCAACAGAAATGGCCCTGCCTATTTTCCCGGTGCAGGTAGAAGAGCATGATTTTGGCAATATGCGCAGGGTTATCAGGACATATGAGCTGACTGACTACGAAGACCCGGCCCGCATCCGCACAGAGTCATTCGAGCGCGAAGGGTTTTATTTCACCATGAGTGAGATTACCCGCAACCGGGCATCAAACTTTAGTGTGCGCCAACACACAGAAAAAGTAGAGATAGTCACCTCATCCCAAAGCCCTAGTGTAGTTTTGGCCGAGTTAAACGGAACGCTGGAATTTGAAGATGAAGATGGATATGTAGGAATCCTGACATTGGATATTGCCAGCATAAACACAGTAACAACCGGGCACCGCACTATAAACCGCACAACAACAGAGACCAGGACGTTTAGTAATCTCTCCTCTACAGATGCGAGCCTTATACCCAGCAGCATTACTGTTGGAGGTAACACCCTTCCCATTACAGATATACAGTGGGCATCTGGTTCAGGACAGATGTTTACAGCCACAGCCACATATTCCGGCACACGGGCTATCCCAATACATGACGGATACCTTACAACAGCCAATTTTCATGGTGAGCTTACACGCATTGCCAATGGCGAAAGCGTCTTTAAAGTAATTTTCACAGGGGTGCCCTTACATGTAGAAACAGCTACCCCTGCCCCCGTGCGGACAGCTAGTTCCCTTGAATCTCAGATTGAAGAGCTTCAACAGGAGCTAAGTTATGTCAGGGACACAAACGAAAATGCAGAAAGTGTAGAAGAATATCTCGAAGCGCAAATTGAAGAACTCCGGCAGGAACTGACTTATATTCAAGGAGCAAGTGGGACGACCGAAACGTTAACGCCTCAAGAGCCGGAGACAAGGGAACCGAGGGAGCCGATAAATATAAGTTGGCTAGGTGTGTTTATTGTGCTGGTTATATTAAGCGCTGCTGGTGCCGGAGTTTATTTTATTTTCATAAGAGGCAACGTTAAAGTGCATAATCTGGTTGACGGTGAAGATTATGCATACCTAGGTAGAACCAAGGTTAGTAAGAGGAACCGGGTTATTGACCTTACATCATTCACTGAAAGAGCAAGAACCGCAAGCTTTACACTTGAGCTTGGGCGGTTAGCAGTCACATTTCTTAAGGGTGCGACTGTCACTATTAACTATGGTGGCAACACGTTCCAGCACATTGTAAACTGCGATAAAGTCATGAGTAAGTATTCTATACCGGTTGAATTTTAAAGGAGGATTTCCGTATGAAATTAAAAAAGTTATTTATAAGTTTATTAGCTCTAATTTTCATTTTCCAAGCACTGCCGGTTATGGCAAACACACAAAACAGTAATCCTATGCACCCAAATGGCTTTGGCCGTGGTGATGGGCGAAGCCAGCCTATAAACTTTAATGATTTCCATACAGATGTGTGGGAACGGTTTAGTTTTAATTATCAGTTTCATAGCGGCCCTGACTACCGCATGGTTTTAGGCAGACCAACCCAAACAAGTATTGTGCCAAGAAACCCGGAAACGGAAAATGTAAGGCGTAATGCCGGAGCTGCATTTAACCCGCCGCCCGCAGGTGCCTTTAGTGGTGCATTTGATGCCGAGCGAAATAACCCCTTTGCCATCCAGAGTGACCCTAGCTGGGTAAGAGAAACAACTGATTTTGCTAATAGCAGAACCGATTCATGGGGCTTTGGCGGCTCAACAGGAGTAGCTGGTCCTGGTGGCCCAACTGGTGGCATGTTGCCTCCAACGTCAATTGACCAGCCACCGGGTACTGGTTCCACGGCCAGCAATGCAAGTAACGTAACTACAACCCCACCCCCTGCCTCATCTGGCAGCACAACCAATGTCAGAGAGACCCACATCCCTAATCAATCTCTGATTACAGCACCCAGATTCTTTGATGACGGCAGCATGGGACGGCTATCAATACCAGCTCTAAACATTAGAAACGCCCGTGTTTTCCATGGTGATTCTTACAGCGTAATTGATTACAACATTGGTCACTTTCCTACCACAAGTGCCTGGGATGGCAATGTGGGGCTTCTGGCCCATAATGGTGGCCGCGCTGGATACTTTGAAAGGCTGCATACGCTTAGCGTTGGGGATACCATAATCTATGAAACACCCTTTGGAGTAAGAACTTATGAAGTGTTCTTTACCCAGATAATCGTAGAGACTGACTTTGGATTACTGGGCTGGGCCCATGAAAATATGCTTACGCTTATTACATGTGTACGGGGTAGGCCTCGGTATCGGTTTGCGTTGGTGGCGGTTCAAGTTAGTTAGCATAGTGTGCAAACAAATATCATTTTAATAAAACAAACAGCCGAGGAACTATTTCTCGGCTGTTTGTTTTTAAATAGCAAAGATAATATGTTGACTCGTACAACATATATGCTGTATAATATGGATAAAGGAGGACGCTGACAATGCCAAGCGAAAGAACGACTATGGAAATTCTCGACTACAAAACCGCAGGTGGGAAAAACGTGATTTTCGAATACATCAATAGCTTGCCCAAAAAAGAGCGAGCTGAAGGAATCAGAATTAGGCACTCCATACGACGCAAAGGATTAGTGGCATTTGACGAGCTTGACACACGACAGCTTAAAGGCAAGTTATGGGAGATTAAATTTTACGACAACCGCATAATGTATGTATTATATGACGAGAAGAATATTTATTTCCTCCACGCCTGCCAAAAGCAGAAAAATAAGGCCGAAAAATTTGAACTGGATAAGGCAATCAAAAGAGCAAAAGAAGCCGGTTTGAAAATTAATTAGGACAAATCTATGATAAAGGAGTAGATGTTATGCCATTTGTAAAATCAAACCCAGAGCAAGAAGAAAAAATTTTGTGTGAGCTTCTTGAAGACCCGGAGGTTAAACAACATATCGAGGAGCTGGATAAAGAGTCCGAATTTCGCAAGAGATTGGTTGCTGCGAGAAAAGATGCTGGTGTACATCAAAAGACCATAGGAATGCTAACTGGACTTGACCAGCAAGCCATAAGCAGGGTAGAAACAAATAAGGCGATAAGTCCCAACCTTAGAACCATCATCAAATATATAAACGCTATAGGGTACGAATTAGACATTAAAAAGATAAGCGCTGAGTAAATGTCAAATGTCTAAAGCTGTTTAGATGTGGCATTTATAAAGAAAGGTGTTTTTCAGATGAGCAGCAAATTTGTAAATTCTTTAACCGATTGGAACGAGTATAAGTAAACATTTGACCTTACGAAAGACGAATGGGATGAAATCAACTTAAACATTAAAATCGTAGGTGAAGCAGTTAAGGCGCGAGACATACAGGCTGCCACCCAACAAGATTTATAGGTATTATGCAGTGGTTTATGTACTGCACTCCAAGAAGATACCCACGAATGGAGGATTAAAATGCGAATCAAAACAACAAAAATTTGCAAAGGAATACTAGCACTTTTATTAGTACTGGTAATTAGCCTGAACTCCAATATAGTAGTTTTTGGAGCACAAAGCAGCAATAGCCCCATACGAGTAACAGTAGATGGAACTCTAATACACTTTGACGGCACCCAACCCATCATGGTAAATAGCAGGGTTTTAGTACCTGTGCGTGGAGTATTTGAGGCTTTGGGTTATGATGTGGAATGGTTTGCCCCGCAACGTGTCGCAAGGCTTGAAAGGCGGGTTACGCATTATACTGAAATCCATTCTATTAATATCCCGGTGGATGGCACTACATTTACATCGCACCATTGGGGTGATGCACCGCAGGTTATAACACCGGATGTGCCCCAGCAGCTAATCAATGGCAGAACAATGCTGCCGCTTCGGGCTATATCTGAGGCCATGGTAGGGGTAGATGTTAGATGGGATGGCAGTAACCGCACTGTTATTATCACTACGGGGGTTGGGGGTAATGCTGGGAATGCGACACCAACGACTACTCCGTCACCTATGCCAACAGCTACACCAATAGCTATGTCTAGCGCAACACCAGCGCCGACGGCCACGCCTACACCAGTATCTACACCTACGCCAATAACGACACCTTCTCCTACACCGTTGACGCGTGAAATCACACCTATGGTTTTTGATGAGGTGAGATTATTTAATAATAATGAGCTTCAGAATATGGTAGCCGTTGCGCCATTAGCTGCAAATACAAGAAGTGCAATAACGCTACCAAATAGAAGATTGACACCTGTAGAGCTCGATAATTGGATTGCAGAATATGTAGCACTTGGTGGCATAAATGCTTTTGAATTAGAGATTGTGCGATTGATGAATTTAGAGCGAGCAAATAATGGACTCGCACCGTTGCATATTTGCCCTGACTTAATGATGGCAGCGCGGTTTATGAGCCATGAAAGCATTGATTTAAACCATAAAACACATGGCAGTCCGGTCTATGACTCAATACCGGCATTATTTGGTAGAGGGAATGCTGCTGGCAATATGTTTAATATGTACGACTTTCCTCATACTTCAAACCCCGTGTTTACGGTTAATGGGTGGATGGACTCCCCAGGCCATAGGCAAAATATATTAAGCTCAGCTCTTGTTGTAGGTGTGGGTGTTGTTGTAAATGATGCTGGTGGGGCTGTTGTTTATGCTATGTTTGGCTGGTAATTAGAGCGAAAATTATATATGGATTTCTAGGGGCAGATATATCACTGCTCCTTTTTTATTAATAAATTGCGTTATGAGGAAGGAAAGGCGAGGAATAAAAAGCTTTCAAGAAGTACTACTAAAATTTAGTAGTACTTAACAACAAGTAAAATTCTTGTTTCCATCTGATATGTAAAAGTATGAAAAATTGACATATTGGTATCTTTGTATTATGATACCATCGTTAGGAGGTGAAATCATCAAAGCTATGACACTACGCTTCCCTGATGACTTGCATAAAGAGTTGAAGATATACGCTGCTGTTAATGGAACAACGATGCATGATGTTATCATTAAGCTCATAAAGCAAAAGCTTGAGGAAGAAAATAAAGAAACACCCGCTGAATAATCCTGACAGATTGACGGGTGTTTCTAACCAGAGATTTCTCTCACGTAAATATAATACTACGTGCGGGATTCTCTTTCAATACTCAATTTTGAAAGGGGATTTTTATGACAAACATGAAACCAATCAATTACAATGGACAACGCATTCTAACAACACAATTTCTTGCTCAACTTTATAATGTTGAAGCAAAATTAATTCAACAAAATTTTACCAATAATAAATCACGTTATGAAGAAGGAAAGCACTTTTATCATCTGAAAGGCGAGGAATTAAAAGCTTTCAAGATGTCCATAGAAAATTTCGATGTAGTTGCTAGGAAGACACCGCAACTACTTCTTTGGACTGAAAGAGGTGCTTTTCTCCATGCAAAGTCACTTGGAACAGACAGCGCGTGGGAAGTATATGAGCAGCTGGTGGAAACTTATTTTAGTGTGCGAACACAACGCCCTATCATAAATACAGCAAGCCTTAAACCTTCCCGCGAAATGGAGAAAGAAAAGTATTTACTAAAGCAAAATTCCCAATATGTTGATGTTCGAAGTGATGCAAAAGCACAGAAAATAATTAAGCGGATAAAAGAACATATTACGGCAATGAACGTGACACTTGATTTAGCAAATAAGCACACAGAACTAAATAGCTTCAACAGCAGCACACATGTGTTAAAAGCGTTGGGTTTGACCATATGTAATGACTGCCTAAACTTAGCTAATATTAAACTTACATCAGCTGATAACCCGTCCCAAAATATCAGCAACATGTAACTGCTGCAAAGGATATAAATAAATAGTCTACTACAGCCCCAATGAATATTTACGAATGGAGGATTGAAATGCGAACCAGAACAATACAATTTTACAAAGCGATGGTAGCTCTCACTCTGGTACTGATAATTGGACTAGGCTCCAATACAGTTGCCTTAGCACAAAGCAGCAATAACCCCATACAAGTAACCGTAGACGGAACCCGAATACACTTCGAGGGTACCCAGCCTATTATGGTAGCCAGCAGGGTTTTAGTTCCTGTCCGTGGTGTGTTTGAGGCTTTGGGATATGATGTTGAATGGCTTGCCCCGCAACGTGTCGCAAGACTTGAGCGGCGGGTTACGCATTACACAGAAATCCATTCCATAAATATCCCTGTGGATGGCACTACATTTACATCGCACCATTGGGGCGATGCACCACAGGTGATAACGCCAGACGTGCCCCAGCAATTAATAAATGGCCGTACTATGCTGCCCCTAAGAGCTATATCTGAGGCCATGGTAGGGGTAGATGTTAGATGGGATGGCAGTAACCGTACTGTTATTATCACTACGAGGGCTGGGGCTGATGCTGGGAATGCGACACCAACGGCTACGCCGTCACCAATGCCAACGGCTACACCTAGCTCAACACCAGCATCTAGCGTCACGCCTACGCCAGCAACTACACCCGCGCCAACCGCAGCACCCCCAGTAAGTGGTTTTGTTGACATTAATGATATAGCGCCACGGAATTTTACAAGAAATGAATGGCGCGAAAGTATAGAAAGTACAATGTCTGCAATTCAGTTGCCCAATAGGAGATTAACAGAGGCAGAGCAAATTGCATGGAGGGCTGAATATCAAGCCCTTGGTGGGATGAATGCATTTGAACTTGAGGTTGTAAGGTTGGTAAATGAAATTAGAGTAGAGCATGGACTTGAGCAGCTAGTGATAGACCCTGTATTTTCTGAAGCAGCTAGGTTTTATGCACAAACACTAACAGACTTAAATCTCCCGCTATCACATGTTGGTGGCCCTTATGGGGGGCCTGGTGGTGCGCCACGGGCATGGGGATATAGAGGTTCTATCGGCGGAAATGCAAGACGTGGAGGAGATATACCGCAAAGCGCAGTTGACGCTTGGATGAACTCCCCAGGGCACAGAGCTGCGATTTTAGCGTATGATTTTTCTTTCATCGGCGTAGGCAGTTCAGGTATTACAACTTATATGCCCCTAGGCATGTGGGATGCTATCAATGGAGACCCAAGTGTCATATGGTAATAAAATATTGATTTATACATGAGTTGCTAGGAGCAGGTTTATATCTGCTCCTTTTTTATTACAAAAATTATCTCGCCATATGATGCTTCTTATGGTGAGTTTATATATAGCTTCTGTTGTAGGCAGGCGAAATCATATTCGTCTGCCTTTTTTTATAGAAAGGGTGATGATAATGGTTTAGAAAATTTCATTTTAAAAACGTAAGGCACAAATCAGTTACCTATTAAGGAGGTAAGTAAGAATGAGCAAAGAGAAAATAGCGAGACAGGGATTTAAAATGATTTTTGCACTGCTGCTTGTGGTGCTTGCGCTCTTCAGCGTATCTACTTTAAATGCTATAGCATCAAATGTGGTAGATGAACCCATTATTGCTATAATCGCGGACAATGAAGTTGAAATTCCACCAGATGGAGTTGTCTCTATTGAAATAGATGGCCAGCTCATAGAAATGGAAATACCGTTATATCTATTTCTTGATGGCGAATTTGTCAGGATTGATGATGAGCGGTTCGGAAGTATCACTCCAGCATTAGCTATGGATGGGATACCAACAATAAGAGGTGCAAGTACTGGTGAAGCCCCACTTCCTCGCGTTCCATTTATTATCCCATTTAGCATACCAGCCAATATAACAGTCACGAACCCAGCTAATCCTGGTGATGTTGAGTTTGCGGCTGGAAGGCTATGGTTGACAACAGCCCAGGGTAGGATGGAGGTTTCGGCGCGGCGTTACTATGTTGTTATAAATGGCATGATATACGAGGCCTATTGTGCAAACCCTAATTTACCAGGGCCTGGAAGTGCGGGTGCAGCCTATATTTTAACAAACAACTTAGCCGAGCAATTCCGCACAGTTTTAAGGTATGGCCACCCCCATAACCCACACCAACCACAATTTAGCCCCGATGGTGCTAGGTGGTTTTTGTACATGACCAGGGTTGCGATAGGGCTTATTGGTAATCCCGGTGCAGTTGTTGATTATGCTGATGGGAGTGCACTGTCCAGCGCTAACCAATTAGCCCTTGACCAACTAATGTCAGGCACATTTGGCAGTGCTCCAGCATCATTGGCAAATAATCCACCCATAACAATTAACGGCCCAAGTCAAACAAGTGACCACCAGGTAGGTGCTACACCACAGTCACCGACTTTTGATATTGGCCACAACCGCCGCAGCCAATGCGGCAGAAATCTATTCCACTTTGTCTGGGATGCAGCAACACCGGTGGGAACACGACTTTATGCAAATGGCATTCATATTGCCACTGCCCCGGTCAATCCTCATCAAGACCCAGCTTGGGATAATGATTTTAGCCGAAATGGCGCATTTAGAAATGGTAGCTTTGATGATAGCTGGCTTCGAGTAGAAAATATTCACTTTGTAATGCCTGCTGGGAGCGAAGGCCAAACGGCAGCAGTGGACATGGTTGGTGTTAATAACCAATATGCGAATCGGGTATTTGTAATGAGAAATGCAAATAATCCTGACCTATGGCAGGATATAGTGTTTTATATCCATGAATATGAAGCTCGTGCCAGTTATACCTGGGATAACGAAACTGATGTACGTGGACGACTTCGCATAATTAAAACTGATATGACCGGTAATAACCTAGGTGGTGCTGTATTTACAATCAACGGGCCAGACTCATCCATGCCCATGACTGTAACAGTAAGCGCAAGTGGTTGGACTTCCGGCCCTCTGGTACCCGGCACATACACCATCACAGAAATAACACCACCAACTGGCTTCACCCTAGCAAGCAATCCAACCCAAACAGTAACAGTAACAGAAAACCACACAGCAACAGCCCCAGCCATTACCACATTCAGCAATCAGCCATATACAAATGGCAATGGCAACGGTGATTATAGCTGCATAATAATCTACAAGCGAGAAATGTCCAACGGCGTAGGTAATAACCAACTCCTAGCAGGCGCACATTTTAGAATCCAGGGCTACTACCCAGGCAACCCAGCCATACCAATTGACCGTGTAGGTGTTTCGGATGCAAGCGGCCGTGTAGTCTTCTGCAATCTCCCAGCAGGTCATTTCACAATCACAGAAATTGCGCCTCCATCAGGTTACCTGCTTGGCGATAACAATGTATGGACTGTAAACCTGGAATGGGGCCAAAGATGCAGCAACTGTAGTGGCGGCTCCCCAGCTACCGCGCCGTCACACACATTTTTCAACGCTCCCAAGTCATCTTTAGAAATCCTTAAGATTGACGGCATCACTAATGAGCCTTTAGCCGGTGCAATTTTCGAACTCTACGACCCAACCACAGGAGAGCGCTGGCAAGCAACATCCGGCGCAAATGGCATTGCCGTTATAGGCCGTGGCAGTTATGGAAATTTTTTATATCCTGGTCGCACCTATATCCTACGCGAAATAGTAGCCCCAGAAGGCTACGTCCTAACTGATGGGCCACGTGAGATAGTTTTGTCGCCAGGTGATGAAAATAGAGTTACATGGAGAAATTGGCGCAATCCTGGGCTTACAATAATAAAAGTATGCCAAGATACAAACGAACGCCTTGCTGGCGCACACTTTACGGTAGTTGCACAAGGCAGTGGTCGTCCACTTCCTACGGACTTTCCTCTGATTACAAACGATAATGGCGAAATCATTATCCCATGGACTTTGTTTGAAGGGGAAAACGAGCGTAGCTTCATCGTAACTGAAACAGTCCCGCCTCCAGGTTTCCATCTATCAGACCCAAACTGGCAGCTAGTAACCCTACAGGCCGGACATGACAATACAGTAGTTTTCGCAAACCGCCGTATGTCCACCCTAACAATATATAAAACCGATGCTATAACGGGTGCAGCAATCCAAGGCGCGGAATTTACCATCGAAAGAATTAGCCCTGCCCCAGTGGGTATGCTGACAGGGAACCCCTTCCGCACAAACGCCCAAGGCCAAATAGTATTGCCAGACCTACCAGCAGGGGTTTACCGCATAATAGAAACCCGCGCAGCTAACGGATACTGGCTGGACACTGACATTGCAAACCGCACCTGGACAATCACCATCCGTGAAAACGAAGATTACCTGCTTCAAGTCGAAAACACTATGTTGCCGACACTTATCATTACAAAAATGAACCAAGTAACCTTCCATCCCGTGCCACTAACCCGTTTCCTCGTAGAATTTGAAGTGCCAGGCACCGGCAATGTAATACGTATCGGTGAGTTTGTGACCGATGCAAACGGCCAAATTATCCTACCCTTTGTCCAACCCGGCTGGTACCGCATCACAGAAACCCACCCAGCTCCAGGTATGTCCCTTAACGTAAACAACAGTTATCGGATATTTTTGAATCCAGGGCAAAACACCTATCAGCTGCTGGCGCAGATGCCGGGACTGACCCCAAACAACGCCATAGAAAACCAAGGGCAAGAACCAGCTCAAGTTACACCCCAAACCCCAGTTAACACAACCCCAGAACTGCCGCCAAACTGGAGTAACATGCCAGACGATGCCCGAACAGCAGCCGCCACAGCAAATCTGCAAGTAACAGGCGGTGATGCTCACCTTACCAGTGAAAACATTTGGAACTGGCCCTTGAACTCCATTGTAATCAAAAAAACTTGCTCTGTAACAGGTCAACTGCTTCAGGGGGCAACCTTTGAAGTAATTCACACATCAGCAGGTGTTAGCGGTACCATGGGTACCGTTATCGGGCGCTTTACCACAGACCATAGTGGGGCAATTGTCCTTACAGGCCTAATCCCAGGTAGCTATGTGGTTAGAGAAGTAATTCCACCCAATAACTTTACGCTGTCTGTGACCAACACCCAAACAGTACACCTAATGCCTGATGGCCATAGCGTAGTCGAAGTGGTTTTCGACAATGACCCATACGGCAGCCTAGTCATTTCAAAGCGCTGTTCTGTAACAGGCGTACCATTGCACAATGCAGAGTTTAGGGTAGTTAATAGTAGTGGTGCAGTGGTAGGAACAGCAAATGGCCTCTTCAGAACCAATGCACAAGGCGAGATCCTAATTCCAAATCTTCCTCCTGGCAGCTATGTAATAACAGAAGTTTCAGCGCCGAGTGGATTTATATTAGACTCAACGCCTCAAACTATCAGAGTAAATGCCACTGGCCAAATATACAGGCTAGAGTTCACAAACCGTCCAGTGGGTGGTCTAACCTTAGAGAAGGTAGATGATAATGGTAGGCCACTTGCCGGCGCGGAGTTTGAATTACGCAGACCTGACGGTTCATTGGTTGGCAGGCAAACAACCAACAACTCAGGTGTAGCTATATTCCCAGGACTTGCACCAGGCGTTTATGTAATTACCGAAGTGCGCGCACCGGCTGGCTATATGATTATCGAAGGCCCTAGAACAATAGAGCTTCGGGCCGGAGAAAACCGCATAGAGCGCTTTGTAAACCCTAAGCTGCCAAGTATCGTAATCCGTAAAATATGCGGGGATACCGGCAGGCCTCTACCCGGCGTTGTATTCGAGTTTGCGCGATATTTTGGCAACGGAAATACCGGTCAACGCTTAAAAAACTATGCGGTAGACAACAGCTACGAATTTGTAACAGATGCTTCCGGGCATATCTATCTGCCAACCCTGGAGCATGGCACATGGATAGCCATTGAAACCAGGCCATTACCAGGGTATGCTCCCGCAGCCCCAAGAACTTTTACTGTTGGCCAAAATGGTGACACAACCATAATCATCCGCAACTACAGATTCGCAGAGCTATCTATATTAAAGGTTAATGCCCTAACTCGCGCACCATTGGCAGGTGTTCACTTTGAAATATCCAGGCCGGACGGTACACGATTAATAAACCCAGCAACAGGCTTCCATACCTTTATTACTGACTCTAGGGGTATGATTCATCTTCCTTCTGTACCAGATGGCAGATACTATCTCCACGAAACAAGAGCCTTGCCTGGTTTTATTGTTGACCATGATATTATAGCTTTCAATATTGATGCATCCACACGCCAGCGTGAGCATGTATTAGTAGTTGAGAATAGCCCCGCATCCGGGTTGCGCATTATTAAGACTTGCGCTCAAACAAGGCAGCCTCTCCAGGGTGTAGAGTTTGAAGTGAGACACGCCGATGGGCGCTTAGTAACCGGGTTAATCCTAGATGGTAACCAACCAAACACCCCTCATAATAGCCCACAACTTTCAGTTAGCGGCTTATTTGTAACAGACCACAGAGGGCATATAAACCTTAACCATCTACAGCCAGGGGTTTACCATGTAAGAGAAACCAGGGCATTAGATGGATATGAACTTGATACTACAGTTCATGTTATAACCATTCTTCCTGGTCAGCAGACAGTTCTTGAAGTAACCAACAGGCCGCTAAGCGGGCTAAGGCTTCTCAAAGTATGCGCCTGGACACAAGCTCCTTTGTTTAATGTTGAATTTATGGTTTTTGACTCCAGAAACCAGGTTGTAGGGGTATTCTACACCGACAACAATGGCCTTATAGATTTTGGCGCATTGCTTGTAGAAGGACGTTATACCATTAGAGAAACCCGTCCGGCACCAGGCTTTTTCCGTGATGATATGCCACGCACAATTGAGTTAGTAGCTGGCCAAGTTACAGAAATAGTGTGGGAGAATGTTCCTTACGCCGGACAAATTCAAATCCGCAAAGTATCTGCTGATTTCAATGAAATTAACGGCCTACCAGCCGGGACACCACTAGAAGGCGCAATTTTTGAAATATTAGATTGGCGCACCGGTAATATTGTAGACCGCATTATATCCGGTAGAGATGGAATGGCCGTTTCCAGGCCACTACCCCTTGGCCGGTATCGTGTCCGCGAAGTGCAGGCTCCAGCTTTCTATATGCTTAACACTACGGAATTGGATGTAACAATAGAGTTTGCCACACAAATAATCCGTCTTGAGGTGGCCAACGCCAGCGCAAACGTAGGTGTTTCTGTTCGTAAATCAGGGCCTGCGGAAGTTCTGCCAGGTCAAAACCTTGTTGTTTACGAGGTAAGTCGGATTCGAAATGAAAGCACTATTCCCCTTGCAGATTTCTTCTTTAGAGACACTTTGCCAATAGATGCTTTCAGGATTACAAGCATACAAACAGGTACCTTTAATCAATCCCTGCGCTACCGTATAGAAGCCACAACCAACACAGGCCGTACAATCATAGTTAACGATAATCTTCAAACTACACGAAACCATACCATTGATATGCGTCCAGCAGCCTTAGGCCTTGCCAGTAATGAGTTTGTTGTAGAGTTCATGTTTATTTTTGGTCAGGTACCTGCTGGGTTTAGCCAAGTGACAAATATGCGCATAGATGGCCGTATACTAAACCAAAACTTCCCCAATGGCTTTGAATTTGCCAATAGGGTTGAAGTTGGTGGCCGCACTGGTGGGGAGTGGATTATTACAGGTGATACGGTTGTAACAAGAATCCGTACGCAAAATCGCACAACTATCCCACGTACCGGGAACTAAATAATTAATTACTTTATGGAAAGAAGGGCTGAGGATATCTCAGCCCTTCTTTACTCGAAAAGGGGTGCTAGATGCTGATAAATATGGAGTATCTTGTTAATATATCAATTCTGATTTTTATATTTCTGACGATGTATTTTACACTATGTAAATTTTTTCATGCAGATGAAGTAGATAAACTGGAGGCATGGCAGGAAAGGCAAGAGGAAGAAATTGAAAGTCTAAAAGAGGAGGTCAAACGCCTTCGTGATGATGCAAGGCGGTATAAAAATTGAAAGTGAAATGGTGACGGGTTAAAATCAAGGAAAACACATCAGGAGGAGTTAGCCTTGAAAAAAAAATGATAAGACTCAAAAAAAGCACCCCTTGCCATTTGGATGGGTGATAGTTTTTGCTTTTTCATCTGTTTTACTATCACTCATAATCATTGAACGATTTCTACCAATATTAAATTTCGTGGGAGTTGATGGATTGACAAGCATAGATCTGCTAGCACTGTCATTTACATTTACAACTGTCTTTGTTGTAATTTATAACCATTTTCAATTGGCCGAAACCAGGCGTGAAGAAGCTAAATATAGGCAACGGCGATTGGAGATTGAAGAAAGGCGTTTAGGGCTTGAAGAGCAGCGCTCTGTTGAGCATCGTGAAATGATGGAACGATGGGAGCAAAACCGTAAGGATGATTCTGAGCGGTGGGAGCGGATTTTCAAAGAATCTGCGGAACGACATGAAGCACTGTTGCATACTCTTACTAAAGAACTTCGCCCTCACTATTTTGGACGAAGACGAAGAGTATAATGTTAAACAAATATAAGAAAGAGCTGAGATTATCTCGGCTCTTTTTAATGAAAAGAGGTATGCGCTTATGAAAGTAAAAATCTGCATCGCAGTAGTCCTTCTTATTATTGTTATCGTGATTACTATATTTACCAACAGAAGCGAAATCGAGGCTGAAGAACTGTACCTGAGTTATCATCATGTAGAAGAAACAGATGAAGTACTCTATTCTGAAAGACCTAATGCAGAGCTGCTGCAACCCGATATCCCCCTGGTTGGATATTGGGAAATGATTTTTGAAGGCCGTGGCGAGCCTCTCTTTCCTTTAAATCGCTTTGTATTTGAACTTGATGGAACAGGGCATGAAATAAAATATTTACCCGATAGGGAAGACCCCATGGCATATGTCGAAGTGATTTACCCCATCTTATGGGAAGCAGACCGTATACCGCTAACCATAATCCATATAGATAGTTTTGGGTATGAACTACCTGAGTTAGTTTATACATTTAGGGTTGATGGTGACGTTTTAACAATGAATCTAATAACGGGTGCTGAATATTCCCCTTTTCACGGGATAATTAGGCTTCAAAGGGTATTACCACTATAGTGAAAGGATGACATCCATGAACTCTGTTAATGTAATAGGCAAGCTTATATGGGATGTGAAGACATCAGATGTGTCTTTTGTTGGTACTGATAGCGTCGTGCTTAATAACTGCATTTCATACAGAACCACCAGCAAAAACGAGCATTATGCAACAATACCAATAACCGTTTGGGGAGCCAGGGCTGAAATGCTTGCTAAGTATTTTAAAAAGGGCGACCGCATTGCAATCACCGGTGAACTAAGAAGCAACAAAAGAAAAATTGGGGATGAAGAGTACATCTTTACTTATATTCATGTAGATAAAATTGGATTTGTAGAAAGCAAGCCCAAGGATGGTAACGATGCTTGCCCCGCTGATGGTGAAGATATCGCCTCCTAACCAATAAATATGATGCTTTATACATTAGTAAACCCTGCTGTTTTTGCGGCAGGGTTTTTTATTTTTTAAATAATACATTAGGAGAATGAAAATGAAGCTATCATGGAACTTGTTCAACCAAATCTGTGAGCCTAAAAACAGGTTTACCGCAAAAGAAATTGACATGCTTCTGTACCTTACACAAAAGCAAGACGACTTTGGCATGGTACCCGTTATCCATCGAAAAGAGATAGTGGCCGCCACCGGTATGAAGTTGCAATCATACTATAACACCATGGAATCGCTCACAGAGAGGGGTATTATAGAAACCGAAACATACCTGCCTGATGGGAGCAAGAACGACTATGGCTACCGCAATATCCGCATCGTAGCCAATAATTTTACAGATGCCAGCGGTAATGTAACCAAAGAAAGCATTAAGGCTGCCGGAGGCTATTTTGACTTAGACAAATACTCTTGCGTAAACACACCAATTTTTTATGGCCTCACCCCATCCGAAAAGCGTGTGGTGCTTTATATGCTAAAACTGCATGGTTACTATGTCCAGAACCGTATTAAAGGGAATTTAATTGTTACGCGCCACACCATCAAAACAATAACAGGCAAAAAGCATAGTGCTAAAAAGTTTGCTCGCACCATCTATAACTCTGGGCTGCTGCCGGTGACATTAACTGATGATTTTGACCTGTTGTGGAAGCATTCTGACATTATCACATATGATGGCATCATGTCTAAAGAATCACAGGAGAACCGGCGCAATGATAGGATTGTTTCCATCCTGCTAAAAGCAAAAGGCATTACAGCAACTATTGCAGAAATAACCGAAGCTCTTAACATCATGGGGAGGCAGTATGCCATCAGGGCAAGTGCCGCAGTCCAGTGGATTATTGTTAACTGTATATACGCAAGAAAGATTATATGCCCTAGATATATTAATGCTAAATGCCAGGAACTTAAGGTACTAGGCCCTATTAAAGATATGTGGAATGGGTATTTAATCAATGCTCATAAAAATGCAACCTAGATTTTGCTTTTTAATTTTTCACTACCCCAGGAAGTAGTACCATTTTTTTGATAGAGGTAAAATTAAATTCTGAATTAGCCTATAAAGTAATTTGGACTTTTATGCTAACTGACAAAAATTACAATTGTCACTGATATCATATCCATCCTGTGGATAAAAAAGATATAATCTGTGGATAACATGTTGATAACCGCGCATGAAACTGTTGAAAACTCGAGCATGGCATCGTTGAAATCTAAAATAATGTTGATAAAAGTTTAAATTACGTATTCATACTTTACAATTTTGTGTCAGAGAAATCCTATTATTCTTATAGCACCAATTTACTACAGAATCCCAGTGAATTAGGACATCATCACTATTGCTTCGGTATATTTTTAATGAACCTTATTTTTTCTATTATTCATTTTAATCATTCATCCTATTTACATTTACAATGCTTGCCAGTTATGAACTGACGATAGGTGTTTGTTGTATTAAAAGGAAAAGAGCTAATATTAGCTATTTCACGATGGCAAAATAAAGAATTTAGTCTAATGTTAGTCAGAAGAAATCAAAACCTCCGAGGAAAACCCCGGAGGCCGTGAATTTACTGCCGCGCTTGGCATGAATCGAACATGCGGCCTATCGCTTAGGAGGCGACCGCTCTATCCCCTGAGCTACAAGCGCTTACAATATCATAGTATAAAGTAAAAATAGCCATTGTACAACCCATGTTCACGGAAATTATGAACACAGTTTTTAGTCCTTTACGTTATTCTAATTAGGGCCTGCTAATCCTTTACCCCGCGCCCTTGCCACTTACCATTCCTGATTCTGTTGAGATAAAATGCCCCCCGCACAATCCAGTCCATGTACATAGAAAACCAAACCCCCAAAATCCCCAGCCCGAAGTAAACCCCCAGAATATAGGCAAAAGCAATGCGCACAAAAATCATAGTTGCAACAGCAACAACCATGGTGTACTTCACATCCCCGGTTGCCCTAAGTGCCCCAGGGGTAACAAAAGAGGGGGCCCACGCAAGGGGTGTCATAATAAATAGCGTGGCCAGTACAGGCCTTAATATTACAAGCATTTCAGCAGTTGTGTCGTAAAGGCTTAGGATTGGGTTCATTAACCCAAAAGTGATTGCGCACACAACTGTAAGGGTAATCATTGCCGCAACTACAGAAAAATATGTGGTCTTGCGCACATCATCTGTGTCGCCGCGGCCTATGCGCTGGCCTACCAAAATCACAGCCCCGGTAGAAAACGCCCCCCCTGGTGCATTAAGGATACCAGCAATAGAGTTGACTATGGCATTGGCCGCGATGGCAGCAGTGGGCATACCGGCAATAAATACAGTTATAAGCAGCTTGCCCATGTTAAATGTCCCCGACTCCACACTGGTGGGTATGCCAAAGCCAAGTATAACCTTTTGCACAGCAAAGTCAGGCCTAAAATCCTTAAGCCCGCGGAAGCGTATAGTCTTGGACCTTTTTAGTATGTATAAAACCCCAAGGATTGCCCCTATATACCTGGAAGCAAGCAGCGCATATGCAGCCCCAGCCACCCCAAAGCGCCGGATAAGTATAAGCCCCAGCACAACATTAATAATATTTATAGACACAGTAATAATCATGGGGGCATGGGTATTTCCGCTGCCCCTAAGTACGCCAAAAGCTGTCATCATAATTGCAATTGCAGGGAATGAAAATGCGATAATGCCAAGGAATAAATGGGCATTGGCAACCACTTCATATGCTGCGTGGCCAAATAATAAATTGACGATATGTATGCGGAATGCGGCAACGGCTGCACATAAAATAATGCCAAAAAATAAGGCCAGCAAAATAGCCTGTGCCGTAACACCAGTTACCTTGCTATGGTCTTTGCGGCCTGTGTATTGGGCGACAACTATCGTCGCGCCTGTAGTAAGCCCCGCAAAAAAAGCGGATACCATGTTTACAACACTGTCTACCATACTAACTGCCGCAAGGGCACTTTCACTTATGGTGGACACTAGGATTGTAGTGACAATCCCCAGCAGTACAACAAAGGCATGCTCTGTAAAAATAGGGGCCGTAAGTCTAAAGAACTCCTTTGAGCGCTGGGTATATTCTGGTTTATGTTTACTTATAAATTGTAGCATCCTGTCTCCTAAATGTTATTGCAAATGCAAAATCTCTTCTATTCTAGCATAAAAAACAGGTGTGGTCTTGTTTTGGGATACATGGTAATCTTGACAGGGATAGTTCTATAAGGTACTATCCCTGAAGGAGGTGATTGCTTCGAAAACACATGGTGGCTTTCTTATGTCGCAAATCAGGAACTTAAACAGCCGCGTATGGGAGAGCCTGCTAAAAAAGAGCGGTGTGGATGCCTTTACCGGTGCCCAGGGCCGGATTCTTTATGTCTTGTGGGAGTATGAAAAGCTTACGATTTCAGAAATTGGGCGCATGACATCTTTGGCAAAAACAACCCTTACAAGTATGCTTGACCGTATGGAGGCAGCAGGGCTTGTGACCCGCATACCAGACAAGGAAAACCGCAGGCAAATATTTATAAAAGTTACCGATAAGGCAAAAGAATATCAGGAGAAATATGACTGGCTGGCTGATAAAATGAACTCAATATTTTATCAAGACTTTAATGAAGCGGAAATTTATGAATTTGAAGACAAGCTAAGAAAAATCCTTAGCAACTTAGAAATGGAGGAAGATAAGCAGTGAAGCGTGTAAATTCGGACAAGGATTATATTACACATGTACAGCCGGTATTCCTAATCGGCACATACAATGAAGATGGCACACCCAATTTTTGCCCAATAACATGGGTTTCCAGTACATGGGACGGCGACCATGGGCTAATGGTTATTAGCATGAATGGGGCAAAGAAAACCAAAAATAATATTGCAAGAAGCAATGTATTATCAGCCAATCTGGTAAGTGTGGATATGCTGGAATTGCTGGACTATTTCGGCTCGTGCACAGGCCTTGACGCACAAAAAAATGCCCTTTCATATGAATATGAAGGCGGGCATGTGCTGCCTGTACCAACATTAAATGTCAGCCGTAGGGTCTTTGAATGCCAAGTGGTAAGTACTTTTGAGACTAGCGACACAACTACCTATTTTTGCAGATGCAAAAACCGTCAAGACATAGAAGGCCTAGATGGTGAAAATAATAACGGGGAACTGCTTGAGCCACTGGTGTATACAGGAAAGTATCATAAACTGGGCGAATACCTTGGCGATATGGGTGCTTTTTATAAAAAATAAGGAAAAGAGGAAAGAAAATGGCAAATGCAGAATTGGTAAAAATCGTAGAAAAATTTGCGGAATGCGGATGGGATGCAATTGATGCCCCTGCGAAGAATTGGCTGGCCGCAAGTGGCTCGGCGGACGCAACCGCAAAGTTGATAGCTGCTTCTCAGCAGGCTGATAAGGATTGCGGCAGTTGCGGCTGCGAGTTTGACCCGCTTTATAAAAGAGCGTTGGAGCTGCTGGGGGCATAAAGACTATTGCATAGGTTTGTTCCCACTAACCAAAGAAATCAATTTCCAACAAAACTTGCGAAAAACCACTCCCTCGTCATCCCGGCCTTGAGCCGGGATGACGAGGATATTGGGTAGTGTAAAATTACTAAAAATTGATTTCCGTGCCCACTAACATAAAAGCTGTTGGTGGTAGTGGGAACAGGCCTTAACTATGCGTAGGTGCCTGGTTAAAATAATCCACAATCCCCAAATAAATCCCCCATGCGATTTTCTCTTGATACTCGTCGGTGGTAAGCATGTTGCGTTCCCCTGGGTTGGTAAGGAAGCCGCATTCTACCAGCACGGCGGGCATCACGGTCTGCTTTAGCACAAAGTAATTTTTGTTGGCCTTGGCCCCAAGCCTGTTGCCAGGGTTTACAAACTCCTTAAGCCTGTCTTGGATGCAGCCTGCCAGCTTCATGCTATTGTCAGATTCATTAAAATAAAATGCCTGAAAGCCCTTTACATTGCTGCTGCTATAGGAATTTTGGTGGATGCTTACGAAAATGTCCGCATGGCTGGTATTGGCTATTAGCCGCCGGGCATGCATGTCGCTGGATTTTTTGTCTCCCAGGGCTTTATCTTCCAGCCGGGTGATTATAACTGTTGCGCCGCCTTGCTCCAGAAAGACTTGCAGCTTTTGTGTGATGCTTAGGTTTATGCCTTTTTCTTCAACCTTATTGCTAACCATGCCAGGGTCCCAGCCGCCATGGCCTGCGTCCAGTACTATTATTTTGCGGGAAAGGGGCATTGCGTGGGCGATTGCTGTGGTATAGCCGTTATGAACCAACCCGATGCGCCGGTCTTTTTGGCACAATCCTGCGTCAGTATCTTCAGCATTTTGCTTCGCAAAGCCGCCCTTCGGGCGTCCGGCTATCTTGCCGGTGCCACCTAGCGGGCCCTCTTGGCCCGCGTCGTCGGCACTTCCTTGTCTTGCACCAAAAATCCTCGACACTTCGGGTTGGTTTTCAGGCATAACGGCTATATCAGAAACTGGCCCGCCTGCCAGGCCTATCATAAGTATCATTGCTACTAAAAATCCCATGACCTCACCGTCCTATTTAAAATAACTAGATAATAGGATGGACGGTAAGAAAAATTTTATGCAAAGAAAAAAGCCCTTTTCGATTTGCCGAAAAGGGCTTTTTTAAATTTTCCTGTGTGAAATTGCTTGGAACGGGTAATACGCGATATATAATTACATTATAAATTCATATTAATTACATAGTCTTTATTAACGGTCCCAATATCCCACTTTACATGCGTTTCCTGGAGATTATTCTCTTAATAATCAGGACTAAACGCGGGA
>Ga0131853_10001047_pt1 | contig 50325 bp, 33 predicted proteins | sample TergutLab28metaG_FD_92764 | JGI IMG/M metagenome (GOLD analysis project Ga0131853, IMG submission 92764) | Labiotermes labralis P1 segment gut microbial communities from Petit-Saut dam, French Guiana - Lab288 P1 (version 2) (version 2) | ecosystem: Host-associated > Arthropoda: Insects >...
CTGTTTTTTTTACAACGGCAATGCCCCTTAATGCGTTAAACCTGCTTTTTTCTTTTTGTTTTTTTATTCGCACATTCGAGTTCGGCAGTTAGCCTTTTTTCATAGAACGGTTTACACTACCCCGCTTCTTCAAATTGCTCGTCTCCCTTTTTTAACACAAATAACAACTCATTAAGGCATTCCTCTAAGTTTTCGGCCATGTAGTATTCTAAATACAAGCCTAACAGATCGTAGGCCTCTATAACGGTTTCAGGTTCCTCTTTCCGAATCCTTTCTGCTACGTAAACAAACAACATACTACTTATTACGGGATACTTGCCCAAAAAGCATTCTCCCGCAAGCGATTCCACTATAATTTCTTTCGTTATCATTTCTAAAATATCTCCCTTCTATTTTTGTAAAAGAAAAGGTGCTCACACGTGTTGTTGTGTGAGCACCTTTGCCTGTTAATGGGTACCGATTGTAATTCGGTCAGACTGTGCGGGTCTTGAATAGTCGAATATGATGATTGGGGTGTTCGGTTCTACCCAATGTGGGTCTCCGCGGTCTGCTTCTATCGGTGCTTGTGGGCGCAGCCACCACTCTCTGCCCCTGTTCCGCCCCAGTCTGTTTGGAACGGGTCTGGGATTATACGGCGGCGTTATTATATGTCTATCATGTGGTGGAGCGTCTAAACTCGTTCCGTAAGGCTGGCTGGTTCTTGCTGCTCCTGTATACGTAGCCAAATCCCATAGTCCATTATTGGCATGTGTCCTGAATGTGAAGTTTACGCCGATATACTGGTTGTTGGTTCTTCCTTCGAACAGGCTGTTTGACCGGTTGTCGTAGAAAATAATCTCGGTTGAATTCGGCAGGTGATGTCTTGCGTTCCACCTGTGCGCGTTCTCCCAGTTAGAACCGTGGTCGCCGAATAAAGGTGAGCCGTCCGGTGTGTGGTTAATCGGTCTTCCTCCCCATGTCCCTTCGTTTGGCCCGCCGAAGAATGCATGTCCTTGATTCGCCCAGTTGTCCGGTGTACTGCTTTCAATATACCCGTAATTTATACCTTCACCAATTCTTCCCTTCGTCACCGGACCACCTTGATGCGTCCTAAGTTCGGTCGGAATTCGGATAAAGCTTGGGTCACCTAGATGCCAGCGATAGTTTTGTCCCCGTCTAACGGCTTCGATAAACGAGAATGTCTCTCGTTCCATCGTGTTAACCTTCGCTCTTGGGTCTGCCAAGCTATGCCATATTTGATGATGGAAGTCCGGTTGCCATCCCCCCGCCATGTTAATTGTTTGTTGTGTGGCTCCTGTTGAACCGAACTGCCAATTTGCAAACGGAATTGCTGAATCATAAAACATCTGACGCACACCTGTTGGGTCAAATGGATTAGTTGCGAACATTTGGAAATGATCTTGGTCTCCACCCGGATGTGTTGCCCAGTCGCCCAGGAGAATGTATCTTGGGTGCACCCACATTTCGCCGTCCCCGTACCTGCCTAAGGTTTGAATGGAATACTGGAACTCATAACCGAGACCGGTTACTTGTTGAGAATACTGTGGTTGTGGGTTTCTTTCCAATGGCAGTGTGTATGGCATGTCAATACCGTGGTGTTCTTGGTACAGGAGGGTTGCGTCCATACCGTGCCACTGATGGAGTTGACTAAACCTGTTGAAGATTCCGCCAACCGCTGAGTTTCTTGGGTGATGTGGTCTACGGTTCAAACCTTCGTGGTTTTGAACTGACTCGAGCATATTGTAATGCTGACCGATTGCTCTCCAAACAGGTGAGTTAATTAACGGCCGGTTGTTCTCGTCTGTCTCCCAAAATACGTTAATCCATTGCGGGTCGGTATTGTCGTCAACCAAAACATTACCAATTCTTCCGATAACGTCAACGGTTAAAACAGTCGCTGTTGCATGGAATGCTTCTTGGTCTTGTCCGGAACCTGTTGGATGTGTAGAAGCAGTGTTGAGTGTTCCTGTGCCTTGAGGCAATCTCATACCGTTAATGTTCCACTCGGTGCCTCCGTACCAAAGGTCATTTGGTGAAGAAGACCAACCCCCGGGTAAATTGCCCCGAGGTGAATTAATAGAACGTGCTACAATTCTTATCTCTTGATTCTGAAGGTCAGCAACGTGGCTGGGTATCCTAAAAGCAAACTCCGTAGGGTCGTTACCCGGCCCGGATAATTCATCTGTACCTGTGTCGTACAAGGTTATCCACGTTCCTGCCGGGACAAAACGCGCGGTTGTATCAATATCTGCGGGCGCAGGGTGTCCCGGGCCTGAGAATGACTGGAAGGCTGTAAACGGTGCCGGCCCATTCCAATGGTCTTGACTTCCCTGACTTCCATCATGCGGCGGGTCAAAGGATGGCACAAATGTACCATAATAATACACATCAAAAGGAAATTGAATATATTTCGCGGCTATCCAATTTGAAACATCCCAAATAGTCGGATTTGCATACCAACCCTGCATCGGACCCAATCTTGAACCTAACAATTGATACGGATTTGCGTGGTTCCTGTTCTCTTGCCACTCTTGCAAATCGCCAATCCAGCCCGGTCCTCTAAGTCCAAATTGTGAGTAACCTGTGTTATGAACTAAATATTCTGGGTCGGGGTAGAAAAGGGAACCACCGGCAGGTGCTTCAAAACCGCCCCGCCTTCTACCATCCAAACTTAACCACGAGTTATTTACTATGGAACCCCCTCCGATATAATCGTTGTTAAGAGGGCTGCTTCTTGAACTCAGTTGACTCCACCTTTCCCGTCCGACAGGATGCCCGTTCGGTATCTGATCGTCGGGATGGAAATTCTGTACAGGTTCGAAATGCCAGTATGTGTTAAACGTTCCGTCATTCGGTATTGTAATGCGGAAGTCGAAGTCAACATAAAGCCGGGCGGCGGCTCGGGGGTCTGTCCTTCTCTCGTGAGGAATAATACCACCGTCCTGTTGCTGTGCCACCGTTCTGATGCGTTGGTCTTGAAGGGTGAATTCCGGTACATCATGAACCCAAGCGAAAATTGTGGATACGGGGTTGTGGATAATAACAGGGTTCGGGCCCATATAAGCTGTCGGATTGGTTAAACCTTGGTGTGGTCCTGTTGGGATGGTGTACGGGCTTGAACGTTCCTGCCAAGCTGTATACTCCAACCTTACATGGTTCCAATCCCTCTCACCATCTACGTAGACTACTGCTATATGGTCGTCCGGACTGGCGGCACCGCCTCCATGTGTGTATCCATCCGAGTCGACCGTTGCCCCTAAGGGTACACGAAGCATATGCCTCCATTCGGGTTGACTAAGGAGATTTCGCAGTGTACCATCTGCCGGGAATGTTAATACATTCGTGGTGTAATTCAACCAGTTTTGGTCTAAGAAGGGCACGAAGTTATAAATATTGTTGTGGAGCCGGGAGATGATGGGCACACTTGGATTGTGCCAAGCTAAATCAGGGTATTGCGGATAGTGTCCGGGAGAAACATGTACAAGGTGCTGCCCCGGGATAACGTTTGGAATGCCCCGAGCCGAGAGAACATGAGGTGGATTATTTCCTTGCCCCCCATTTCTAAACACCTCCCTATGGTCCCTTCCCCGGAATCCGGATACAGGTACAATTTCGTACTCATGCCAGTGTTCGCCCCTTGGTGCAAAGTAATCCGGGTCCAGCGCGGAGAATAGTTGTACCGGGGGTGGGTTTGGCGCATCGTGCCATTCAGTAATAGGCCCCTGTACTAAGTTTGTTCCGCCGGGTCCGCCTACCAATGTTGGGCCGCCGGAACCGTGCCCGCCTGTTCTTACAAATTGATAGACATTTTCACCTAGTTGATAAACCAAATTGGAGTTGAGCGAAAACAGATTGCCAAGTTCTGCTATGCCTCTTGCATGGGCCTCTGCTTCTCGCGAGCGGAAAGCTTCTGCATTGCTCGTAGGCTCCCAACATCTTTCGCTTGGCAACCCTTCGGTGTGCCAATCATGCGGTATGTTACCTACATACAATTTGTAACGGAACATACTAAGATTGCCATCGGTACCATAATGGTGGGTTTCCTGCCTTCCCGGTTCAATGGGTCTTAGCCTTATATCCGTGCTTAGGTCATTTAAAAACACGGGTGTTTGTATTAGATTCTCTCCCGGGCCGTTTAATCCGTGGGTTACGTAACGGTAAAGATGTGGATTGGATACTTGCGCGTGAGTTGCCGCTCTTGCTTGTCCGTGCCTTATTTCTAAGAAATGGAATTCGGCTTGGGCGTAGGATTCGTTATGTCGGTATACTCCGCAACCGCTTAGCGTTATAACTTCGCTCTGAATAAGCTCGGGATTATCAGGGTCGTTTACCGCCGAGACTACCGTGTGTCTCCAAACTCTTTCCCAGTCGGAGTGCAACGTGCCTAAAGTTGTGGAACCTACGTAGTTATTACTCCTGTAGTAGGTTTTTGGTACGTTTGTTACACCACAGCAGCCTCCTCCATCGGAGCAAGAGTGACAACAGTTCCCGCCGCAGTCGTAACAGATATTTCTCGTTACGGCTTCGCAGTGTAATGGGCAATTATCTGATTCCACCCACCATATGGCAAATTGATAAATTCGTCTGTGCCAAATATACTCTACATCAAAGGCACCTTCGCGCCCACCTACGTTGATATACAAGAACTCTGTCTCCGGCATACCCGCCATTGCTTGGAACACCTCTCTCGTTCTTGTTAAGTTAATTGTTGCTGCGTGTGTGCTAAGACCATCATTGTTGAAGCCATCTGTTGCCATATGTGTTTCGGCAAACGCGAAAGCTATATTGTTCCAACGAAGATTAACACTATCTTCGTATTGCAAGCCAACAACGTTGTCACCTTCTTCATCTTCATTCCGCTCATCAAAATCTCCACCCCTGTTGAATGGTTCTGGTTCGCACAAATGGATCCCACACATCTCTTTATTAACAGAAACTGCCCACTCCTCCGAATCTATACACGGTTCTATTTCGTCTTTACACGGGAGATAGGTTTGGGCAGCTTCTTCTTCTGCTATTGCTAACCATTCAATAGGGTCGATTATTCCATTCTCGAAATCGCCGAACTCTAAAGATTGCTCACCGTAGATAGAGTCAAATACTACTATTAGATTTTCACCACGAATTCCCCTTACTATTTCCCTAGCCTCATCTCGTGATGAAACATTCATTAGCAAACGCACCCCATTATAACTAAACATACCCATATGACCGTCTTCAATCCAAGAATCCAACAAATTACGCGAAGCAATTCTGGAAATTTCGCCTATGGTAGCGTTGGGGTTGTTATTTCGCGCTACGATTACTGCTTCATTCCAATCATTATAAAGTGTGTTTATCCCCCATCCGGTCGGTCGGTTCCAATCAAACTCAACGTCACTGGCTAAACCCACCATTGTACCATCGAACCGGGGGATTTCTTCGAGTTCAATAATGATTTTCCATCGGAACCAAGGCAACGCAAACCAAATTTCTTGTTCATAATCGCTTTTGGAACGGTGTCCGCCCGCCAGCATCCTTCCCCATATAGGTGTGATTAAAATAACGATTTCTGATTTTCCCAAATCCCCGGCAAGTGTAAATGATAAACTTTCAGCGTCACGAATATAAAACCTATTTCCTGCTCCATTCCATGATGGCGGTATGGAGGTACTGATAAACCAATCGGGATCCGCAACTATAAAAGCGGGTAAATGCCCTGCCGTAGAACCATTGTCAAGGGGATATTGAAATGTTATTGGTATATTTATAGGGTCCAGCCCTGCCGCTTGTCTCGGTGTCGCCGGAATCCTAACAACTCCTCCTCCCGGACTTATGGGTTCATCTCCCATCCCCATAGTGGAAAGGTTAGAAAAGGGGTCTGCACTTGCCGCTATTACACGTTCCTCCCCACCTTTCCAATACTTATTAAATTTTTCTTCTGATAAAGGGGAACGATGTTCTGCATAATAACCGGAGGCGGTTGTGCCTCTTGCTCCGGTGGCAATACGGGCAATTCTTTTAGGCGTTTCGTTTGTATCAAATGGTTCGTTTATTACCCAAGGCCAAAGATCTGTTAAACCTTGCGCCTCCTCAGCTCGCATCGGGTTAATAGCCAGCGGTGTTCGCTTCCACGGGCTTCCGCAAAAACCGTTTAATATAGTTCCAATTCCACCTATCTGAAAAGTGAAATCAGAGAACCAGAGGTGAACAGTCGACCTTGTCGCGGAAAGCCACACATGCCATTCCTGGTCGGCATAGCCGGCCCGGTGAGGGGTAATATGAGGATACTCCCTATACCAAATACTGCCGGGGCCCGAGGATAAAGGTGTAATATAATTATCCGTTGCCGCACTCATAGGTAAAAACTCCATTTCTTCAAAGCTCCATACGGCAAAAGAGGACATAACCTCCCAAGTGTTAAATATCCTGAATTTCTCCGGGTGGTTTTCAATCATCGTTATTCTGGTACGTGGGTCCATATCATAAATCCATTGCAAACCAAGTTCAGCCAAAGGTGTATCTTCCGAGGCGTATCTGCGTACTTTAAGGTAAGTGTCCCCAATACGGTTAATTAGTGAGAATTCGTGCGCAAAAATATAACCGCCGGGGTGGTTGTTGTGGTAGATCGGGGTAACTATGTTGGTAGCAAGATTAGAGCGAACTACACTTACTTTTGTGCAATCGGGTTGGTAAACAGGGTTGAACATCCTTGGGTTTTCCCGTGCCAACGGATGGATTGATTCTTCAGATATTTCTGTAAAGGCAATTCCGCGCCTGTCGGTTCTTACTACTTCCCCGTTTAGAATCAGGAAAGGCAGTTCCGCGTGAGAGATTGCTAAGGCTTCTTCCATTGTCATGTTATTATCACGCAGGTAAGCTACTATTAGCCGGTCGGCTGTTTCTATCAAATCTGGGTCAGAGGATGTAATCCGTCTGTCTTGCCAATCAGGTGGACGCTCGCGGGGTTGAGTGGGCGTGTCAAAATTGAAGATATTGTCCATATTGGCGAATGGTATTCCGTTTTGCCAAATAGTTCCGTCCTCATCCTGTGTCCAATGCCGGTTAGGGTCAAACTCCGGTTTTGGCTCCACACCGCAAGTGATGCAATCATCTGCTGCGGCTGTACGTTCGCCTAATACATAGGGATTATAATCCCGGTTAAGGGGTACCGTTTCGGTATTGCGTACCCTTCCGCCTGTTACATACGGATTGACTTCCGCCTGTGTTGGTGGTGGTTGGCTTTGGCTAGCGCCACAATCGTCACAAGCGAATACCGTGGCAGGAAACTCGGCTAAGATAGATGCGGTCATCACCAAAGCCAAGCCTACCGCCAGTAGTCTCTTTGCTTTACTCTTGTACATTTTACTGTACCTCCTTTTTTTGTGGTTGTTCCTAACCACTGATTTTATGTCATATGCGAGGTGTTTCTGCCTTCCTCTTATGTAGGGGGTAATATTGGGAGTGTTGATATAAAAATGAGAAAGGCTCACTTAGGTATATTGCTGTCCTAAGCGAGCCTTTCTTCTGTGTTAGCATTAAACTTAAAATGCTGAGAATTTCGTGGTGCGCCCTCCATTAGGAGTTATGCCCACTCCAATATGCGGGTTTTCCCAAAAAGCATTACGAATCAGTGATCTGTGTGCAGGTGAACCCATCCAATTATCAACGGCTAATCCCGCACTGGCAGCACTACTACCGGTATTCTCACCCACAGAAAATATAGAGGAGTCAAATAATCCTACCCTATCAGAATGTCGTCCGTAAAAAATATCCCGATGCCTGGTGCCACTAGTCCAACGATTTTCCGCTAAAAGATTAGTGTGGAGTCTTGATGCTCTGTTTAATGCCGGACAAAGACCAAAAGGTACTAAGTTATTTTCGGCGCGGATGTTGTTAATAAGGTATAAAATTTCCAACTCGAAAGCGTTCATTCCGCCAAGGTCATCATATTCTTGGTTCCACGCTTCTAACTCCTGCTGGGTCATCGCACTGTTTGGGTGTGCGGACATCCTCGTTTCATGCTGTGTCTTTGCGTGCGGAATCAGACTTTGGATTTCCTCTTGAGTTAAAAGGATGCGTGCCAAAATATGAACACCTGTCCGGTCGGCGCGGGCAACTGTTATACCGTCGCGGATTATGGTTACGGAATCTGCCGTAATAACAGCGGGTTCCTCTTTCCGGGACGGCGGTTCTTCTTGCGACGGCGGCTGGGGCTCCGGTTGTGTTCGGAAGATTTGCACAGTTTGTGTTACGCTGTCCCAGCCGAGCCAGTACCCAACGGCTTCCACTACCGCGCGGATTGGAAGCATTGTGCTTCCGTTAATAATCTGTGCCGGCACTTCCAGTATGAAAGGGTTGCCGTTAACTGTGAATTCGGCTTGGTTAATACCAATAACTACATGGTGTGCCGGCCCGGACATAAACACTGTCTGTAATTCACCGTTCCAGTCAACGTCAAATCCTAATTGTTCAAATACTCCTCTTACAGGCACTAATGTTCTGCCGTCAATAATCGCCGGTTGTTGCCCTGCAAAGTTTACCCTTTCGCCGTCAATGGTTACGCTGATAGCTTGCGAAGCGTATACCGTTGTGGCAAGCAAGACAAGTAACATGATTAAGGTGAGAGTTAAAATCACCTTAATCATTGCGTTCAATTTCATATGTGTTCCCTCCCGTTTTGTACCTATTTGACTTATAAAATTTAAATGTTTGTGAATTTAACGGTACGCCCTCCATTAGGAGTTACGCCTACTCCGATATGCCTTTCCAAAAAAGGGTTAATAATCGCTCCTCTGTGTCCAAGTGAATTCATCCAACTATCAACGGCCAATTCCGCGCTGGCAACACTGCCACCGGTAATTTCAGACCCGGAAGATAGAGAGGGGTCAAACAATTTAACCCTATCAATATGCCTTCCGTAAAATATATCCCGGTGCCTGGTACCACCAGTCCAACGATTTTCCGCTAAAAGATTAGTGTGAAGTCTTGATGCTCTATTTAATGTTGGACAAAGACCATAAGGTGATAAGTTGTTTTCTATACGTATATTGTTAATAAGGTATAAAATTTCCAACTCGAAATCGTTCATTCCGCCAAGGTCATCATACTCTTGGTTCCACGCTTCTAACTCCTGCGGAGTCATCGCACCGTTTGGGTGTGCGGACATCCTTGTTTCATGTTCGGTTCTTGCGTGCGGTAGCAGGCTTTGTATTTCCTCTTGGGTTAAAAGGACACGCGCCAAAATATGAACACCTGTCCGGTCGGCACGGGCAACCGTTATACCATCGCGGGTTATGGTTACGGAGTCTGCCGTAATAACGGTGGGTTCCTCTTGCCGGGGTGGCGGTTCTTCATGTGGCGGTTGTTGGTACTCCGGTTGTGTTCGGAAGATTTGCACAGTTTGTGTTACGCTGTCCCAGCCGAGCCAATACCCAACGGCTTCCACTACCGCGCGGATTGGAAGCATTGTGCTTCCGTTAATAATCTGTGCCGGCACATCCAGCATGAAGGGGTTGCCGTTAACTGTGAATTCGGCTTGGTTAATACCAATAACTACTTGGTGTGCCGACCCGGATATAAACACTGTCTGTAATTCACCGTTCCAGTCAACTTGAAATCCTAACTGTTCAAATACGCCCCTTACAGGCACTAAGGTTCTGCCGTCAATAATCGCCGGTTGTTGCCCGGTGAAGTTTACCCTTTCGCCGTCAATGGTTACGCTGATAGGTTGCGATGCAAATACTGCTGTGGCTGATAAAACTAAAAGTAAGATTAAGGTTAGAGCTAAAATTCTCTTAATAACAACGTCCAATTTCATATTCGTTCCCTCCCGTTTTGAGTTTCTTAAACATTTTCTTGTAGAGTGCGAGTTGGTATATTTTGGTTAAATATTTTCCTTATTATAACCATATTTTCAGCAGATGTCTATTCAAGCATAAACCGGTTTGCAATCAATGCGATAAATTCTTTATTTGTTGGCTTTGACGGCTGTATGTTGTCAAAAATATGTAAAAATCCCACGATTGCGACATTGAACGCTCTCGCGGGATTTTTCGTTTGCAGTAAGAGAATCCCATATTGAATACCTCCTGTTATGGTTACGGAGTCAGTCGAAACAACAACTGTTTCCTTTTGGCGGCCCTTCTTCTTGTGGCGATTGCCGGGGCTCCGGTTGGGTTCGGATGATTTGCACTGTTTGTGTTGCGCTGTCCCAAGCTAAATTGTAACCAACGGCTTCAATGACCGCGCGAATTGGTAGCATAGTTGAGCCATTAATAATCTGTGCGGGTACATCTAGTTGATGGTCTGTTGTGAAATTGGTGACCGCTGTAAAACTCGCTTGCCCGATAGTAAGGATAACGGTCTGCCCCGGCCTTGTTAACGTCACCCTCTGTAATGCACCGTTCCATTCAACGTCGAAACCTAACTGTTCAAACACACCCCTAACAGGCACTAAGGTTCTGCCATCAACTAACGCCGGTTGTTGCCCGGTGAAGTTGACCCTTTCGCCGTCAATGGTTACGTTGACAGGTTGCGATGCAAAGACTGCCGTGGGTGGCAAGATGAAAGTTAATACCAATATAAGCATTAAAATGCTCTTAATAATTGCGTTCAATTTCATATACATTTCCTCCTCGCTATTGGTTATTAGTTTTTTAGCAACCTACAAAACCGGTGCAATCATCTAACAATGCAATGATTAAGTCCTCATAAATTATCCGTAAATCTCCCTCTTCCTCCACTGAAAGAGGATTCCAATGGTTACCGTCAGGGTTACCCGGTGCAGATGCCGGAACCGTATACACATGAGAACCAACAATTATACCGTCCCGTATAGCAACAACGGTTGGCACAAAAATTCGCAATTCCTCCGTGCTTACCCTATCACCATCTGAGTCGGTTAAATGGAATGGGTTCAGGGGTAGTGGCTCAATCACAGACCGGAATGCTGTAAGAAGATCTTGGTATCTTGGGTGCCCGGGGTCGGTCATAATGGGGTTTCCGTCTTGTAAAATCCACGTAGTTCTAATCTCCGTCATATCAATATAGTGGATGGTATCCAAGCCTGCGTACAACGCTACTTCAATTAATAGCGGGGTCATTTGCCGGCACCAAGGGCATTGCGGGAAACCAAAATAAATTAACCCCGTTCCGGATTCTGCTATTTCTAAGATTTCTTCGGGTGTGGTATAACGGATTAAGTTAAACTCTGGTATGGTGATGGTTTTAAATGTATGTGTCCCTGCCGTGTTTTTCTGTTCGTTTAACGTTTCGTACTCTTCTTTGAACCTTAACATATCGGTTGGTGGATCGGCCGGTGGTTGCGGTATTTCTTGGACGTATGGCAGAGGTTCGGATAATGGGTCTTCTTCAGGCAATGGATCCTCTTCGGAAGGGGGAGCAGTCGGCGTATACGGCAAAACTTCCTGACGTGGTTCTGTGTGCGGATTGGCGGGTTGGGGGTTGTGTGTATCACAACCTGCTAAAATTACTAACCCTACTGATATCATCAGTAAGAGTCCTTTACTTGCTTTTGTGTTCATAGAATTATTCTCTCCTTTAGATTAGTTATTTGTTACATATTCAAGGGAACGTATGGAAGAATTTTGAGCAGTAAAAAAGTAATAACCGCCCGAAATTCTTCTTAAAAAGTAAAGGGTCTACGAATTGGCGTTATGTAACATAAATGTAACATAGGCTCTATTCGCGCTCTTTCATGACATGGGCAAATATGTGTTTCATAATGTGGCAACATTTTTCTGTATATTTAGTTATGGTTGAAGTATGGATTTCCAGCTCTTTAGCTATCTTTTTAGCGGAGTAACCTTTGTGGTAGTAATACATTAACCGGAGTAAAAACGCGCTTTCATTCATGTGGGTATTATATTTAAAGCGGTGGTTACATCGTTTACACTTCATACGCTGTTCACCATTTGCATCTTTACCGGCCTTTATAAGCCGGTCGCTGCCACAGTTGGGACAGTAAATTATATATTCTACGAAAATATCATCCTCGAAACCTTTAGCCATAAACTTAGGGTAGCTCTTGGGGTAATCGGGGTATTTATCGCTGTTTCCCGGTGACATCCGCATCAGACCTTTCATTTGTAATTGCACAAAGATGCCCACACCCCCTTGTTGCGTAGATGTGGGCATTATCTGCAATTAAGTGTTTGTCGTTTCTTCTTCTTTCTTGGGCTTGAATAAGAAGAAAGAAGATAGCAATGCCAGTCCGCTGAATACTAAAGTTAAAGTAATAGGGTCGGACGTGTCCGGCAGGTTCATCCCGTTCCGAATCTCTGCCGGCGTCTGTTGACTCGGAGGCAAAGGTTGATTTTGAACGGGCGGCATAGTTACTTGTATTGGGTTTCCGGGTACAGTTGGCTGTTGAGGCTGTTGAGGTTCTTGATTCCCCGGAGTCCCTGAACCATCCAACTCGAATACAGCACGGAAAGACACATCATTCGTTGGCATAGTAAAAGTTAATTGAGCATTGGTGGGAGCGTGAATTGCGGCACCGCCACTAACCAACTCCCAACGAATAAATCTGCTTCCTGAATGGGGTGTTGCCGTCAGAGTTACCTGAGAATTATGCTGACGCATACCTTGCCCTGATACACTGCCACTACCCGTAACTGTGGTCATAACATTGGACTGTCCTTGTTGATTTCCCGGCCAATTGGGTGTAGTTGGTGGAGCAGGTGTAGTCGGAGGAGCAGGTGTTGCCGGGGTTCCCGTTGTTGACTCAAAGGTTGCTGTGGCAACGATGCTGGTGTTTTGATTGGCGGGAATCACAAATGTCATATTAGCGTTAGTTATCGCCGTAGACTGTAAAGTAATACCTGACATTTCCCATCTGACAAAACGCTGCCCTGTTGGTACCGTAGCGTTAATTTGAATAGTTGCGCCGGGGCTGAATGTTGCCGGACCTGTTCCGTTTACAACGGTTAAGGTCAAATTTTGTGTGGCTGCCCTAAACTCCGGCCTTAATGTTAAATTGAAGTTTGGCATCGGGAATGTTAAATCCGGCTCTGTTAAATCATGTGATCTTTCGAAGTTAGCTCTACCGGCACCTGCGGGTGAAACCACCGCCCAACTAACGAATTCGAAATTTTGATTCGGTATTGCCGAAACATATACCGTGTCGTTAGCTCTAATCTGCCGGGTTTGTGCACCTTGTTGCTGTTGAGTGCCGGTGGTAGTAGCTGTAGACGCAGAGATTTCCACCCTCCCTGCATTGGCAGGGGATACAGACTGAACCGTTAATGACCTGTTATTACCTAATTGAGTCTGGCTTTCGTCCCAGTCCGGGTCGCGTTCGAATCTGGCGGAAATGGTCACGCTATTATTAGGCATTACAAAGGTTTCCGACCTATGCTGATTCTGTCCGCTGCCCGCGATTGTTGCACCTGTCAATCTCCAACCCGCGAAGGTATAACCTCTGTTTGGTGTGGCATCAATATTAATGTGCGTCCCCTGTTGTACTTGCCCTACATGGCTGGACCAAACAAATCCACCGGATGTTTGATTCACATTTACCAGGTGTTGCCCCTCCGGTTGAGCAAACTCCACCGTAAAACTAACATTTGTATGAGTGGCTGTCATCGGAGGTATCAACGCTGTTACAATATTTCCGTTTATATTTCCGATAACTCTTGGGTCACTGAAGGAAATAGAACGTATAACCAATGTAGGTGGTTGGGCTTGGATAGTTACAGTCTCTCCCGGGTGGTGAGGTCCTGACACTAGGAAATTAACATCCGGCGTGATCCGCGCCACATTAAACCCAACCGTCCTTGTTTCATCAATTTCGGGCTGATTACCACCGGGACCACCCGGCCCCTGACGCATTGTAGGTATAAGCATGACATTTTGATTTGGCATCGTAAAGCTGATAATAGGGTTAGTTATTTGCCCTGATAGGTTAATATTGTCTGCCGACCAACTTTGGAAGGTCTCATTAGATGTGCCGGTTCTTACAAGCTGAACTGTCGTTGTCACACCTGCATTAACAACCCATTGATTGGCTCCTTGTAGTGTTGAGTTACTAACCAACGCAGACCATCCTGTAGGAATATTAGGTATTGTGATAGTCCGCGGCGTAGGCTGAGGTTGCTGTCCGCCATTACCGGGGTCTCCTCCTCCACCGGAGCCGCCACGGAATTCTGCCTGAACAGACAAGTTTCTTGTCGTAACTCCACTCGGAAAGAACGTGTGAGCGGAGTTAGCGTTATTAAGAAGATGAGAGTCGGGCCCTCTCCATGCAATAAATTCGGCTCCCGTGGCGGGCAGGGCTGAAATACTGATTTGCTCGTTGCTGGTAAAGATATGACTGCCTGATGGTGAGGTACTTCCGTTGCCAATTACACCCACGTTAAGAATGTTACCTACTCTTGGTGCAACTGCTAAGGATGCGACAATCCTTGGTGTCTGCCCGGAGGAAGTGACGTGGTGCCTTATCCACACTTCGTTAGTCAAGTCCTGAGCAGTGATACGAATAGAATTATCAGATTGCCAGGTAGCTTGCATAGTGCCGATACCATCGGCGTTAAAAATTAATGGGCCTTGGTGAAGGTCGGAAGGAATGGAACGTACATAAATGGCATTGTTCGTAAACTGCGTGTTAATGCTCGCGGGTAAATTGGTGGTAAGTTCCACGCTTACCTGATGCACATTGATCAACCGTGTTACCGGGGGGCTACCCTCAGTAATCTCCACCTCAATAGCAGGTGTAATCGGGATGGTTACAACCCGTGTGTAACCCAACCCTCCGCTTTGTGCTTCAACGGCTACGCTCTCAAAGAATGGTGTCACCATTTGAACAACGAGAGCCATCATCAAGACGAACGTAACCCGGGCAAACCATGTTTTCTTTTTAGTCGTTTTAATCATGATTTTAACTCCTTAATGTTTTTCTTTTTGGTTTTTTAGTAACTGCGAAAACAGCCCCGCTGGTAACTAACAAGAACGAACCAACTAAGCCGGCTGTAATAGGGTCATACGTTTTGGGCAGGGGAACATCGTCCTCTTTTCCTTCTTCACGTGGAGTGATAGGGCGGTTTCCGATTTCAATCGGGTGCGAACTTACATGCACCTGACCACTGGGAAAGTAAAGATAAAAAGCCAGATGAGTGATGTACGGGTTTGGCAATATCTGCCTTGCGGTGCTTCTTCCTACACCTTGCGCGACTGTAATCGTACCTTCATCCGCTATCGTTCCTAATCCTTGTACCCGCCACCTTAATTCGGGAAAGACATTCAAATCCGAGCCTATAATTGTGGTCGTTAAATAAACGGGCTCCATCCAGTTAAAGATATCCTCGTTAGCTTGAAGCTGAACTTGGAAATCCAGCGTACGCATGTCAATGTTCTCTAATGCGTCCCAATCTACATGTTGTGAACCCCACTCATCTTCTGAGTATGTGGGCGTGAACTCATTACTGCTGGGGGCCGGGTGAACGAATAAATGCGGAGCACGGGAATAGTAAGGAAATGCGTCCATCTCGTTGGGGTTATCGGGATGCCCCATAATTTGCGGATTCCCCGAAACCAACAAAGGAGATGCGACTCCAAGCAAGACAACAAATCCTAAACAAGCGATAGCCTGCGTTAACCTTCTTATTGAAGTTCGCATAAGGACCTCCTTATTTTGATTTTTGTGATAGCATATATAAATAAAGCTAAAATCATAAGCACAATAGCCGATATCATAAGCGTTAGAGGGTCATTAGTCCGAACCAATTGAATCTCCTCTTTTTTTTTGTCTTTCCCCTCGCCGTAAATATCTATGAGGGTTTCTTGTGTGTTCCCGTTCGGGTCAAAATTATAAGGTGACCTGAATCGGAATGAATCATGGGGCACGTTGTGATTGTCAAAGATTGTGAAGATATAATACTTTCCTTGCTCCAAAACTAAGTTTGGATAAACCAACGGGGCGTGAGAGTCGAAAATAATCAACTTACCTTCTGCCGGTCTGCGAACGTCTGTGTAAGGTTCTAAGATAGAACCTCCGCGAGGAAGGTCTTGGGCAACCCGAATAAAATAAGGGTCTCCCACAAAACCTGATATGAACAGTTCGAGACGGTGATTATGCCAATCAATACGTACCGCGTCAATCCGTATCTCGTCCGTTATATTGCGCTGTATATCCAACCTTTGCATATAGCTGGGAGGTCTAAGTTCTTGCGGAACATAACGTGGGTCTATATCAAACATAGGAATGTGGCTGGATTCTCTTTCTTGCAACGTGTTTAAATCCCGCCATTCTCTCTCACCTTGATTTGCCTGTACACCTAATGGTATTGACGAACCAAGGAGAAGGATGATTCCTAAACAGGATATGACTCTTGTTAACCTTCGAAATGAAGTTTTCATACGTCCTCCTTTACTTACCTGCCTTTCTCGCCAATAATACAGCGATTTGGGAAGCAATAGACTTGTCGTCATCAGAGTCCTTAAACTGTTGAAGCAATTGCTCCAAGTGTTCGTCTTTATGACCCGGATTGTTATACTTACGTTTGAACCTGTTGTAAGCTTTGCTGCCTTCTTTCTCCTCTCTTGAAGAAATATCGTTAGCTATAAAGTTAATCTCAGATTCCAACACACCGGAAGTCTCTTCGTGAAAAACCTCCACTTTAAGGGTTTGGTCCGCCAACACCCTAACAGTTACCTGGATATTAGCGTATCCTTCCCTGTCCCAAGCCTCGATATGGTCAATCGTGACAGTAGAGATAAGTGTTGGTACAGAAAATAAATCTTCGGACTGATAAAAGTTGATATCCATCTTTCGGACGAACTTCTCTTTTGACCGCGCAAAAGTTTTGCCCACACAAGGGAACACTTGCCCTTTCTTAATGACAGGTTTCATCCTGCCGCCAACCTTGACACCGATGTGCTTCGGCATAACAGATAGGAAAGGAAGGCCTTGGTTTTCAATAATATTACGAGCGGTCATTGCATTACCAATCGCAACAGAGAGGTCGGGGTCAATCTCAAAACTTACATCGTAATTATCCTGCAATTTCCCCCGTATATACTGAGACTTCGTGCTACCGCCGCAAAGAACAATATGAGGGGCGACAACTTTCTTCGCCTTAAGCCTTGCGTTCATAATAGCTTCCGCTCTTTTCCAGACAACATCCGTGGCGGCTATGATGTGTTCGTTTGTTACCGGGTACGCAGTACCTTTCCATTCGAAAGCGCGGGGCTGTTTGAGAATTTTAACGTCTTCAATTACATTAATAACTTCTTCTCGTGGAGGTCGAATCTTATGTTCCGCGCAAATGATACGGTACACTTCCTCATCTATATTATCTCCGCCTAAAAAGTTATCCCCTGAGATGTCTGTAATAGATAACGTATCCTCAATACTTGGCAACAACATTCCAAGCTGACGGTAAAACTCAACGCTGTCTTTCGGGAACCCGGTCATACTCTCAATGAGAATGGTATCAAAGGTTCCCCCACCCAAATCAAAGACGGATATGGTGCTGTCAATCTTCTTGAGTGTTTGGTAGACCAAGGCCGCTGATATAGGTTCTTGTTGTATAAATAACACATTGAAACCTATTTCAATAAAAACTGATGCTGTGTCTTGGATTTGCGGTGTGTCAAAATATGCCGGCACAGAAATCACAACATCTTTCGTTTTCTCATACTCGGGGTTGAGTTCGAAAACTTCACTCATAAATTTATCAATGAATATTTTTGAGATCTCCTTGGAGGTGTAGCCACCTTCGAAGGTATACGTGGTGCCCATATACTTTTTGAAGCCGGAGTAAGTGGTCATTTTCCCTTTTAATTCTCTGGCTTCTTTTCCTACGATTACCCCTCGTTCAGGCAAGAATGCTACAACGGAAGGAGTAATTGGCCCGCTCTTTGAGTGCAGGACTTCGGGGACTTGGCTATCGGCCTTAAAAGTAGCAACCACAGAATTGGTTGTACCTAAATCAATACCGAAGAACCCGGTCCCCGTAACATTAAACATTAGAACACCCTCCTTATCCGCAGATATGATACGTTGTGTAAATTCAAACCTGTATCTACTTTGCTTGGGTTGTCTGCAGATGTGTCCGCAGATGTGTCAACAAATGTTATAGGATTGGCATCCATATCATAGAAATAGAATTGAATCTTCATATTTCTATCACTATTTGAGAATGAACGGATGTCAAAGTACATCTCCTCGGGTTGATTGGTTCCCATGCGTATCCGATGAATATAAACGCCGGGGAATATTTCAATGTAATCGTCCCCTGTACCTTGCGAAGAAAAGTTTACCGGTATAAATTCTGTTACTCCGGGTAATGAACTCTCCCTACTCAATATCCTGATAACGATTCCAAGAGACTCATGCATTTCGCGGTATCTTGGTTCCGGTCTTCCATAAAAGAATGAATGTATCTGCAGCAGAATTTTGATATCCTCCGTCTGATTGTGAACACCAAGAACCAGAGACAATGCTTGGTTGTCCATAATGGGTTGCATAAACTCTTGATTAAAACGCCTGTTCCACCATTCAAAATCGTCATAGCAAATATCACCATCAAGGAAAGATAGAACAATTGCCTCAGACATCCAAGAGAGATACTGTTGTGTTACCCGCTCTATCAACCCAATTGATTGAATATGTTGCAACCGCTCCACCCTATTGTGATGATATAAAGTTAGATTCTGCTGTGTCATGCTTGGATTAAAAAGAGGATTTGCGTGAACACTTACGTCAGCACTCGCCACATCCTCAATAACAACTAAAGCCTCTTCTACCCTGTGGCGTAAGTCCGGGTTATATAAGGTCGCTAAAGCCGCCCGGATGTTATTAATGTCATTTTGGTTAAAAACTACATCGTTTAAATGCATCAAGATGTCGCCGGGTGTTTGAAGACCTGCGATAAATTGAATGGTTGCCGGTGCAATATCAGTCTGATACGGCATCCATTCCCCAACACGGCCTCCGATTTGCTGTCTCCGAATTCTTGCTTGGAGCAAGTAATTTTGTACTTCCTGTGACCGATTGCCAAAGATATTAATGAGATTGTCTAATTCCTCTGAAATTCGTACTCCTCTTGACGTTGGCAGAAACTGGAGGTAATCAGCGTCGAAATGCATGTGTGTCGTAATATTGGTCATAGTACGGAACTCATCAAGAATTTCGGGTTGGAAATCTGTAATCACAGAAGCATAAGCAACAGCGGTTAAAGGTCTTTCTAATTCCGCGACAAAATAACGCGAATCGTTAAGTGCGGGGAGTAACCTTGGGCTAACTAAGAAGCTGTAGTTGATGTTCCCGAATGGGTCGGAAAGGAGAATGTGGGATTCAAAGCCTGTATAATAAGAATCCCAGTTATGAATATCGACTTCAAGACGTTGAATAAAAGGGTTATAATTTACACGAAAATCTATGCCGTGAATGGCAGGTATTCTCTGCCCAAAGAAAAACATATTTATTTCTTCCAAGTCTTCCAAAATGCCTTGAGGGTCGTATTCATCTTCCCACCAAGCATCGTCTTCCCATGTTAACCAATCTTCATTATCTTCTTCATCACTCCAATTGAAATCACCTGTTTCCGCTGCGTGGTTATCAACAGGTGCTTGTATGATGGGTGATTCAATATGGAGCATTTCGGACGCCCTGCTTCCAAGAAGAAAAATTACTGCCGCCGCTCCCCCGGCTAAAAGGAGAGGAATAAGAATAAGAATAAGTAAGAGAGGACTTCTCTCTCTTTTCCCCATATCAACTTCTACTCCTGACAATGAGCCGACAGGGGCGAAGTTTTCGTCAGCGTTAATTGCTCTTTCATCGTCGTCACCAATCATATAATCGTCGTCATGGTCCTCATTCGTGGCCATGTCTTCCCATCTATCTAACATGAGTCGTCCTTTCCTTTCTCTTCAAGGTCTTCTTCCGGACCCGGTTTATTTGTACTTGCAGCCTATGCGTACGGTACATAGTCAGTTAAATTGAATTGTGGTAACAATACATTGATTATTGTTAGAATTGCACTTGTCCGCAGTTCTGTTTCATCCAACTCTTTCCACGAGAATAGAGTTTCAATATCTACTTTCAGAATATTGATAGGATTGACTCGACCGGAGAGTTCTGCCACAAAACTTGCAACTTCTTCAATATCTACTTTTTCATCGGACTCAAAAAAGAGGTCCATTCTTTCGGACTCCTCCACCTTCCTGTACACTTCCCTTATTTTTAACATTTTTTTGTTTTCCTTTCTTTCTACCTCTTCTACGCTCCTAACATACTTCTCACAGCTGAATGGTCTAATAACGCGAAGTTTACGCCGTCGGTCAAGGACGCTTCTATTGCTCCTAATTGGTCATCAGTCAAAACATACTCTGCTAAAAGCGGCTTGTGTTTCTCAAACAACCGCATAATGAGTACAACTTCGATTTCCACATCGGACTTCCTTGTCGTCAACTTGTCTAATAACTCTACAGAGTGATTAGTTGAGATAGTCCCCTCTGACAAGAGTTCATTCATTACTTGAGCGTAACCGGCATTGCCGTAATAAATGATTGCAACTTGAAGTGCGAAAGCTTCGGCAACTTCTACCAGCTCTTTCCACTCGTCATCTGAAAGTTCCATATACTCCGAAACTAACCTATCGGCTAATTCAAATAAAGTACTTGCGGTATCCCGGGCGCGCAAAGACGCTTCTGTAGTAGCATCGTCGGACGACATTCTTTCAAGGGCAATATCATCCAAGGAAGCGAACTTTTCCAACACAGAAACGAGTTCTTCCAATATATCCATAATATCCAAGAAACCGTTTTTATCGTTAAGTGCTGTAAATAATTTTTGGATAAGACTTAAATCCACAAGTTTTAGAATCATGGTTTAATCTCCCCTACCCCTTTCCTTCATACGGTGTCACCTCTATATCCAATTGAACACCTGTGGTGTTGATAATAAACGTCCCATAGTCTTTTCCCAAAATGGCTTTTGCCACTTCACAAGTGGAGGGTATAACATAAATATCAGATTGAGTCGTTCGTATATCCTCGGGTATATCAGGAATCAAAGAGATGCGTGTTTTCTTTTTTGCGATACTCTCGGGCTGCCGATATTCCAAATAGAAGATTTCAAATGGTTGTATCGTTCCGGGTAAATAAGTAGTTGCCAAATACTCTTCTCTGATTGAAGAATATGTGCTTAACTTGTTCTCTAAACGATTAAGTTCTCTCTTTGCTACATCACGGGAAGCATTCTCAGAAACGTCTTTCATCATGTCTGTGCCTTCCAACTGAGCCTTCAAAGTATTTATCTGTTCCTTCACTTTGGATATGATAACGTCTAATTCTTGCGCGTTTTTGCTTACCATACAGATACCTCCACTTCCTTAATTTTGGAAAGGCTGATTTCTACCAAACTTCTTTGCTCGCCTTTAAGGTCAAAGTACCTCCTTACAGGACGACCTACAAAAAGATAAGGTTTTTCATCTTCCAATTTTTCAAGCAGGTTTCCTGTGCGGTGCCAACCGGCCACATTAATAACGAAAGTATCTGTACCCATAGACTTACGCAATTTCGGTATTTTCGCTGTAAATGTTACTTTATGCGGCAAACTGTCTACCCGTCTCGTCGGCTTCTTCTTTGTAACGAAGCTTACAATAGCCTGGGTGGGTGTGTTTGGGTCTATATCTTCAATCTTGTTGATGATAAGGGAAAGGTCTTTGTTATTTTTCCCTTCTCTATAAATTCTCTCTTCCATCGTTCCGGTGATAATGTATTTTTCACCGATTACGATTTCCACTTTTACCTCGGAAGGTAAATCTTCAGGGTAAAGAACACGGATGATGTCTGTGTTCTTTCCTTTTGTGCGTGTTACTTCAAAAGAGTACCAAGTACCCAGACGAGCATCCTCATGTCTTTCTTTAGCTACCCCTATCAACATACATGATATATACATTTCTCCGTCTCCTTTGCTTCATATCAAGAGAATTTGAATTACACCAATGTTGTTGGGTCGAAGTCCTTGTCACCAAGGTCAGTGCCGTGTAACATTGCCGCGATAGCTTCGGATTTTGCGCGTTGAAGGTTAACTTTCGGTAAGCCGCCGGCGGAAGATTTGCGTGTTTTAGTCACGTCGCCAAGAAGGTCACGTACAACAGCCAAACGGGCTTTAAATTTCGGATTGTATTGGTCATCGGTGTATCCAACTTTTTCCGGTGTACTTCTGCCTGTTTCTCCGTCCTCAGCAGGGGGGATGAAAGGCCATGCCATGGAAACCATGTCGCCGGAACCTGTGAAAGAAGGCACGGAGATTTTGTCGTTAAAGCGGTTATAAACGCGTTCGGTACCTTCGCCGGTAAAATTAGCCTTATGCTCTTCCAAAAGACGCTCGAAGCGAGTAGTGGTTGAGCCGGCTAATACGCCATTAAGAGCCTTAAATATGAAGTTTGTTAACGCGACCTTATCAGATTTCTTAACAGGTGCGGTCAAGAAAGTTTTAAGAGGAACATAATTTACACCGCTTGGACGGGCAGATACTCCGTTTTTGTAAGACTTAAGAATATAAGAGAGACCTTGAGAACTCTTGTTACGGCGAGGAACAATCTCCCAAGATTGACCGCCGACAACAACAGTGCGGTTAGAATAGTCTACTTCTACCGCTTCAACGCTGAGGAAGCGTAACAAGGAAGTAAAACGTTTTCTGGAAATGAACACCAGCTGATAAGATTCCGGATCTGGATTTGGCCCCAATCTTTTAAGCACGTGTGCCAAATCTTGACGGCGAACTTCGCTATGAAAGTTTTCCATCATATCGGAAGTGATACCTTGGGGCACGTAAATGGTAAAACCTTGAATAACGCCGGGTGCGCTTTCAACAAGGCGCATATCGAAAGAAGAATTTGACTGACCAAGAGGGATTTTACTTCCTTTAAGAGCCGGGTCAGGCACGTTGTTCTTGTGGTCGGGATGCCAATCACGGTCTTTCGCCGGAACAGTGTTGGGGAATTCGGCCTTAATACGAGTATCGGAAGCGGTTAGAGGCACATACACACCCACTTTACCGTCAAACACTTTAAGAACATCACCGAGGTCACGGATAACCTCAACTGCACTTTGGTCAAGGGTGTTGGAGATTTTCGCGGCAAGTTGTTCGTCCCGGCTGTAAGCTTCTTTCAATTCAAGAGACGCCGCACTGGGTTGTTTAGTTTGGCGAGGATTATTAGGAGCCTTTTCGCCGCCATTATTAAATAAGTCTGAAGTGATGTTTTCTCCCGGAGCAGCTGATTGGTCTATCATATTGGTACCTCCTGTGTTACCGGCTTCTGTAATCGGAATTTGATAACGTTGCAAAAATACTGCAAATTCGCTCTTTTCTGCACCGTCGGGTAATGAATTATACCGGGCGATAAGCTGGTCTTCCGAAACTGTGCCTGCTGATCGTACTGTGTCGGCGTAGGTTCCGAGAGAAGCCCATGCCTTATTATTAGAAATAGGCCTGTTAGGCAAACGGCCATCTGAATACGCTACCATTGCATTTTCGTTCATCTGTGTATTCTCCTTCCTTTTTACGAACCTTCCAATATTTCTTTAGCAAGGTTAATCAAAGCAGTCTCTTCGACCCCGTCAAAGCGTATTTCAGTAAAACCGTCCCCCAAATCTTTTGAGCTAAACCGAACAGTATTGTTTGATAATATAGGGAAGGGAATTAACACTGCTTTATCCACGCAAAAACCCGCCGCTTGAACCTTGGCAATTACCATATCCCTTGTAATGGGAGAAAGAGAAGTATGTTGACCTATAATCACCTTAATAGAAAAATCACTTGTAGCAATCCCTATTGGTTCAGAATTAGCACAGTCAACAGTCACACCAAGTTGACTTGTAATGGTTTGCCGGGAGTAGGAACCTTGCTTTACAGCAACATCCACTATCCGGATTCCTTGTATGGAATCAGGAATAGTGACTTCCCGTAAGAAAGACAGAAGCTTTTGAGGGGAAATTTCTGCCCCTCCTATTTGTACGGAAGAATCCCCGATTATACCAATGATGCCGCTGTTGTTTGTTAAAGCGATTGCCCTTAACGCGTTAGCTACAGGTGTAGCGATACTTGTTTCTAATCTCATCTTCACGCTCCCTTAAAGTATTAAACAGGTATACCCAAAATTTGCTTTTTTTTATCTTATCGGCGTGATTTAATAAAGTCTTCGGTGGTGAACGGGTAAACTCTGACGCAGAACCTTTCTTCACAAAAAAGGTATTGTTAGGTAAATCAAAGTGTAATTCCACGGGCTTGAATTTACCTTGTCTCAATTGCTCCAAAACAATGAGGGAAAAATACGCTTCCAAACAATCAAAAATTGGAAGCTTTTTATGCCTTTCTTCCACGAGATTGTATGTTGGGTCACGGTACAAATTGAACATGTAGGAATGTATGTTGATGTACGTATGTTGCTCATTATAAATTTCAGGAAAAACACAAAATAACTCTACCAACTCAGTTGTTTTTACAACAGGAGTGGAGTCGAGTCCTATACCGCCTGTTCTTAGTAATTCAACAATCACCACAAAGTTCGACCCCCTTTCTGTAGAAGGTCAATAAAGTGTTATGGCTAACCCTTATCTTTTTCTTCAACGGCTCTTTTAGAAAGTTATAGAAATAATGTAAGAAAAACACTGTGTACTTATCATGTAATATCTCAATATTAGCCGTTAACTCTTTATTTTCCTGCATGAAATTGTCCACTTCTGAAGCTTCCTTTAACACTTTAACAAAGAGGCTCTGTATACGGGGAACTTCCTTAATATGCAAAGAAACCCCGGCAGATTTTCCATACATCTCAATAACTTGACTGTAAGGAATACCTGCTTGCAGTAAGGGGGCTTGTACCTCGTCTAAAGGTAAGCGGTAAAGAACTGTTTCCACACCGGTTTTTAAATCTATTATCTCTTCTATCAATTCCTTCAAAAAACCGGTGATTTCCTTCGGATAGATATGCAAATTTGACTTTACAAAATCGGAAAAGAAAATAGAGTTAGAACGTAGCCGGGAGACAGAGACACCCAGAAATAGCTTATCTGAAACCTCGCCTTCTTCCACAAAGCGGTTTGACCTCTCTACTGTTCTCATGTAGAGAGGAAGCTGACCAATATAATTGTCAAGGAAACTAACGGAAGCCGAAGATTCAAAAACGAAACCTTTCTTCGTTTTACCAAGGAATGATGCAACGCTTCTTTGTAACTCCAATCTTTCCTGTGGTGTTACCTCTCGCCCCCGTTGAATCTTACCGCTAATTTTACGTAACTCTGCAGTGGGATAATCTACGGCTAAGTCTTGTTCCATGGCAATTTCCGCCTTTAGAGCAGATAAGAGCATTTTTCTTCCCGCGGAAGAACTTAATTCCAATAGAAAATCAAATTCTTTATCAGAGAGAGTATTTACAATAGCGTTTACCATAATGACCTCCCTGTTAGCACATAAATGATATAAACTGTTTCATCTGTGCCTTGAACACGCTGACCTTGCTCTAATTCCATATTAGAAAAATTGTGTTTCTCAATTAACTGTAAACCTTCCGAAGGGTTCAAAAAGATAACAGAAAAGCTACCATAATGGTCAACTTCAATGTGTTCAATAACACTTTCGGGATAATATGCAAGAACAGCATCCCACAAAACGGTAACACTCACTTGGGACTCCAAATACCGGAGAGAAGCCGCAGAGTCATTCAACCGTCTATCCAAGTTAAAGGAATGAACATCCAAAAACGGAGTCACAATAAAATAATAGGCAATTAACAAAGCTGAAAATGTACCCAATAGAATGAAGCTAAGGCTGTTAAGCCGAGCATTTCTTTTTGGTTTAGAAAAGAAATGTTCTTCCGGACCACAATAATCCGCTTGTTGAGCACGGTTTATTTCTTCTTCCCAGTCCCGCAAAGAAAGATAGTCCATCCCGGATATGGAAACCTTTATATCTTTCACTAATAGATTTAAATGTTTTACACAGCTTGCATGTTCCGCTACAATCCTTAAAGGTCGCCCATTCCGGCTTTGTATGAGGTCTACAAGACGCTGTCCTTCGCAAACTTCGGCGTAGAATAAATCGTTAGTCTCCTCGTCTGTGATGGTGTAAATGTAGCCTTGCTCCGGCCAAATATACACTGTATGCATTACAAAACACCTCGCACGACTTTTATTTGAAAACCATTCACAGAGTTTTGTATTGCAAGCACTCCTTCGAATTCTTCCACCGCACTAAGTAAGAACCTGATATCGTGGAAACCCGTGACAGTCACAATGGAGATGTTGGAATCAAAATTTGCTACAGAAGTTGCGCCCCCTAAAGAATGTAAAGTTTCTAAAAGAGGTTGCTGGTTAGGGACGGACGTGGGCATAAGTGCCAATTGCAAATACGTTTCTCTATCTCTTGTGTCCATTTCGATAAAAGGAATTGCATAAAGAAAAATAATCGTGATTGTCACAATAACAGTCAAAATTATATTAAAGAGAATAGCATTAAAGATACGGCCAATACCTCTTTTAGGAGTTTCCTTTACAAGATGAACGACTTTTATTCCGGTAAAAACAACCCCGGGTACAATCTTTTTTCTTTCCCTCTTTTCGATGATACTTATGGGATACATATTTCTGACCCCCTCTCCAACCACTTTGCGGCTATAGGAGCAATTACCCTTGAATTCAAATAGGCTGTTTGTAAAGTAATGATAGTTTTTACCATCCATTCACCTGAATCCGTAATAATTCCAATCTCATTGGTTAATTCTCTTGCAGCAGCCAATTGTCTACCTCCTCAAGTAAACAAAACCTCCAACACCGCGAATGTTGGAGGTTTTGTTGCATACATACTATTAATGGGTGCCGATTGTAATTCTGTCAGACTGTGCGGGCCTTGAATAGTCGAATACGATAATCGGGGTGAACGGATACACCCAATCGTATTCTCCTCTATCCGGTTGCGGACTGGGTTCTGTGATAAGGGGTCTTAGCCAGAAGTTTCTTCCCCTGTTTCTTCCTTCTCTGCCGGGTACTCTATTTGGAGGATTGTTATCCCCCGGCGGATGAATCGGTCTATCGTGAGGGGCATTCTCGGCGTTCCCGTAAGGTTGGACATTAGTTGCCCCTGTATACGTAGATAAATCCCACAGTCCGTTATTGGCATGTGTCCTGAAGGTGAAGTTTAAACCGATATACTGGTTGTCGGTTCTTCCTTCGAACATGTTATTTGGCAAATTGTCGTGGAATATAACCTCGGTTGAGTTCGGCAGGTGGTGTCTTGCGTGCCACCTGTGCGCATTCTCCCAAGCGGAGCCTCGGTAGTTGTCGGTAGTGATAGTCGTGTCGAAAGAAGCAATAGGGCCGCCCCAAGTTCCGCCTTCAATGCGAGTACGACCATTGTGCTCCGCACTTTCTCCGCCGGGACTTGATTCAATATACCCGTAGTGTATACCTTCACCGATTCTTCCTTTCGTTCCCGGGCTACCTTGATGCGTTCTAAGTTCTGTTGATATTCGAATAAAGCTTGGGTCACCTAAATGCCAACGATAATTTTGTCCCAGTCTAACGGCTTCTATGAAGGAGAATGAGTCCCTTTCTCTCGTGTTTATCTTGGCTCTTGGGTCTGCCAAACTATGCCATATTTGATAATGGTAGTGTGGCTGCCAACCAACACTAAGGTCGGTGTATGGGTCAGTCATATTCCCTGTCCCGCGAGTGTTACCGTGGGAGCCGAACTGCCAATTTGGAAACGGAATTGCCGAATCATAAAACATCTGACGCACACCAGTTGGGTCAAATGGATTTGTTGCGAACATTTGGAAATGTCCTTGGTGGCCGTCGCCCGGATGTGTTGCCCAATCGCCCATAAGAATGTATCTTGGGTGCACCCACATCTCGCCGTCTCCGTACCTGCCTAATGTTTGCACAGAGTACTGGAACTCGTAACCCAGGCCGGTTACTTGATGTGAGTATTGGGGTTGTGGGTTTCTTTCCAATGGCAGTGCGTAACGTAAAGTGTTTGCTCCATGTTGCGGATTCTCCGGGTAAAGTAGGGTTGCGTCCATTCCATGCCATTGACTTAACTGGCTAAATCTGTTGAAGATTCCGCCAACCGCTGAGTTCCTTGGGTGCCAAGGTCTGCCATTCAAACCTTCCTCGTTTTGAACCGATTCATACATATTGTAATGTTGTCCAATTGCTCTGTGTACAGGAGAGTTAATTAACGGCCTGTTGTTCTCATCTGTCGCCCAAAATACGTCAGTCCATTGCGGGTCTGTGTTGTCGTCAACCAGTACGTTGCCTATTCTTCCGATAACGTCAACGGTTAATACTGTTGCCGTACTGTGGAATGCTTCTTGGTCTTGGCCGGAACCTGTTGGAGAGGTTGAACGTGTGTCCCTGGTTCCTGTTCCCTGAGGCAGTCTCATAGCGTTAATGTTCCACTCGGAGCCCCCGTACCAAAGGTCATTTGGGTTTGTTGAAGGCGAGTTAATGGAGCGCGCTACAATTCTTATCTCTTGGTTTTGAAGGTCGGCGACATGGCTCGGTATTCTGAAAGAAAACTCTGTCGGGTCATAACCCGGTCCTGCTTGTTCCTGCCTGCTGTTATCGTAAAGCGTTATCCAAGTTCCTGCCGGAAAGAAGGATGGTGATTGTGTAAACGGTATTTCAATCGAACTTGTACCTTGACTCCCCGGATGTGGCGGAGTAAAGGGCGGTACGAAGTTTCCGTAAAAATATACATCAAACGGGAACTGGATATACTTTGCATCTATCCATTTTGAAACATCCCAAATAGATGGGCTTGGATTCCAGCCTGCCGTCGGTCCTTGTCTTGTGCCTAACTGTTGATACGGATTTGCATGATTTCGTATTGGTACCCACGGTTGCATATCACCAATCCAACCCGGTCCTCGAAGTCCAAGTTGTGAAAAGCCGGTATTATGAACTAACGGTGTAGGGTCGAAGTTAACCATTCCGCTAGCGGCACCTGTTTGGTTTCCGGGGCGTTGTCCGTCTAAGCTTAAACCGGGGGAACCCCTGCCAATATAATTAGTGCTTAGGAGTGGACTGTTACGTACTGTGCCCCAACGGTCACGCCCGACGGGATGCCCTGTCTGCCGGGGTTCGAAATGCCAGTACGTGTTAAACGTTCCGTCATTTGGTATTGTGATTCGGTAGTCGAAGTCAACGTAAAGCCGGGCGGCGGCGGCGTAATCAATCCTTCTTTCGTGAGGCATTATTTTGCCGTCACGTTGATGTGCCACTGTTCTGATACGTTGGTCTTGCAAGGTGAAGCTTGGTACGTCATGAACCCACGCGAAGATGCTTGATACGGGGTTGTGGATTATAACGGGGTTCGGGCCATAATACGCTGTCGGGTCATCTAAACCGGCGTGTGGTCCTGTTGGTTGGTTGTGCGGGCTACTTGGAACCTGCCATGCCGTATATTCCAACCTGACATGGTTTGGATGTGTTAAATGCTGTACTGTGTCCACAGCAGATGTTGTGTTGGAGAGATGATCCGGGCCTACCCACTCCGTGGTGCTAAGCAGGTCTCTTGGTGTCCCTCCTGCCGGAAACGTCACAATGTTGTACGTGTAATCTAACCAGTTCTGGGCTAAGAAAGGCATGAAGTTATAAATATTGTTGTGTAAGCGTGGAATTATCTGGGTGCTTGGTGTGTGCCAGGCTAATGCCGGATATTCAGGATTGTGTCCGGGAATTACATGGTTAGGATTGTGCCCTACCCTTCCGTTTCTGCTCGCGTCCGCCCTATGGTAACGACCTTGAAAACCAGATACAGGTGTAATATTGTACGCGTGCCATTGTTCTCTTAAAGGATTAAAATAGTTGACGTTTGGGGCGGAGTGAAGTTCAACGGGGGTTGGGTTCGGAGCGTTATGCCATTGGTTGATTCTTCCGGATACAAGGTTTTCTCCCGGTGGATTGGACGGAGGTTGAACAGTGGGCCCTCCCGAACCATGTCCGCCCGGACGAATAAAGCGATATTGGTTGACACCAAGCAGATAAATCAAGTTTGCGTTAAGAGAGAATAGATTGCCAAGTTCTTCTCTCCCTCTTGCATGGGCATCGGCTACTCTCTGACGGAACACAGGGGATTCGCTTGTCTGGTTAAAACATCTTGGACTTGGCTTACCTTCTGTGTGCCAATGACCTGCAAACCACTTATACGCGAACATACTAAGGTTGCCGTCTGTGCCGTAATGTTCTGTTGCTTGTCGTCCGGGGCGGATAAGTCTTGGTGTGCCGTTGATATTGGTGCTTAGGTCTTCCAGTGTTATTGGAGTTTGAGTTAGATCTATCTCTGAACCTTCATAATTGATACGATACAAGTGAGGGTTATATACACGGGCATGTGTAGCTCTTCTTGCTTGTCCCCATCTTATCTCTAAGAAACGGAATTCTGCGCGGGCGTAATCTTCGTTGTGTCTGAATACACCTCTTCCGTTTAGCGTTATGGTTTCGTTCTGTGGATTCCCGGGTGTGCTGTCTACTGCCGAAATATCTGAATGTGTCCAGGTTCTTTCCCAGTCGGAGTGCATTGTACCGATAGGGCTTCGCTCCGTATTGTTACTGGTATAATAAGTTTTTGGCATAAAGATAGGGCAACAGCCATTTAGAGGACCACAAGGGCAACAATCACCTCCGCAGTCATAACAGACCATTACCCTTGAAGCTTCGCAGAATAACGGACAATCATCTGATTCCACCCACCATATTGCAAATTGGTAAACCCGTCGGTGCCATGAATACTCTACATCAAAGGCTCCTTCGTGACCTCCAACATTGATATACAAAAACTCTGTCTCCGGCATTCCCGACATTGCTTGGAATACTTCGGTCGTTCTTGTTAAGTTAATGGTGCTTGCGTTCTGTGCACCTACAGAAAAACCGTTGTTATTAAATCCTTCTGTGGTCATATGAGTTTCACCAAATGCAAAGGCTATATTGTTCCAACGAAGTTGGATTTCTTCGTAATCCTGTAAACCAACTTGACCTTCGTCTTGCTCATCTGTGTTATCTCCACGGTTGAACTCATAACACCAATGGTGATCACACATACCATCCGGGGTAGGGACACAGAAGCAATCTTCATCAATGTCTAAAGCCGCTAATTGTTCCTGTAAAATGCTCATACCCAAAGCACGTGCCCATGCTTCCCAGAGGGGTACTTCTTCCAGTGTGCATTCAAAAGGTGCTTGTTCCTCATAATCATCCCATAAAATGATAATTGAAAGTTCGTCCGCTTCCGTGCAATTAAAGAAAGGAAGAGTAACCTCAACAGGAGGTTTCGGCCCCCTAATACAGTAGTACTCTACAATCGGGAGAACTTCATCTAAGCCATTTTCAGGACCGCCGGGAAGTGCGCCATAGTCGGGATGAAAGAACATATTCATCATTCCTCGATCAGCCCATCTTTCCCAAAGCTGTAAAGAAACAACTTTGGCTATTTCCTCCCTTTCCGGGCCATTAAGGTCTGCTAAGTTACGTCCTTCGAGAGCGTTTTCAACATACTCGTTCCATTCAATCACTGTGTCATGCGAGGATGTCCACCAATCTGGACGATTCCATTTCCAAACTTGAAGAATTTCATCATCGCGAGCACCAACGAAAGTACAGTCGAATACCGGGTTGAGCCGAGGGGGAAGTTGGACTGTGATTCGCCAACGAAACCTGGGTAATGCAAACCAAATATCTTGGTGTGTTCTATTATTTGCTCTCCATCCTCCGGCAAGATCATCTGTCCAAGATTGAGTCAGATAGAAAGTGATAGAGTCTTCTTCTACATTTTCTGCTATTGTAAAGGTAAAATAATTTACATAAGCTAAAGCGAACCGTTTATTTAATATATCGAGTGGCGAAGAAGATGAAGAAGTAGAAATAGAAAAAGAAGAAAACCAATCAGGGTTAGCAATAAAGTGTGCGCCTAAAGAGCCCCCAACTTCACCGTGATCATTTGGTACTGGACGCCCAAATGCGTGCGTTATAGGTATAGTAACCTCTACTCCTCTTTCCGCTTCAATAGTAATACTACCCCCTGCCGCGTTAGGCTCATATTCCCCTAAACCTATAGTTGATAGGTTTGAATGGGGGTCTTCGGCAGCGGCTTGAACGATAGGTATCGCGGCAACCCAATAGCTGTCAAAAGTACCTTGGGGTAAATTGTTTCTGGGCGCCGCTGTTACACCGGATAGATGCGCACCCATTGCTCCTGCGGCTATACGAGCTCCTCTATGTGTGTCAGGCCCACTATTGTGTATTGGTACATCCCCGCTCCAAGGCCAACGTCCTGTAAGCCCTTGAGCATATTTGTCGCGATCAGGATTGGTTGCTTGAGGAGTTGCTTGCCAAGGATTACCACAATATCCATATATCACAATTCCACCTACTACAACAGTGAATTCCGAAAACCAAACACCCCAATTATCCCATATATCCGACCTTGTTAAACCTCCACCTGAGAAATGTACATACCAAGTGGTGTCTCTGGCTTGTCCGGGAGGAATACTAATTGCCCCCCTCACTGCATCTCGTTGGTCAAAAGCTGCGGCAGGGTAAGATAGAGGGGGAATGGAATTTTCTGTGGCAACGGACATAGGTAAAAACTCCATCTCTTCAAAACACCATACCGCGAAGGAGGACATAACCTCCCAAGTGTTAAATTTCCTGAATACTTCGGGATGGTTTTCAATCATTGTGATTCTGGTACGTGGGTCCATATCATAAATCCACTGTAAATCAAGTTCTAAACGTGGTGTGTCTTCTGAAATTTGCCTGCGTATTTTAAGATAAGTTTCGCCGATTTCATTAATTAACGAGAACTCGTGCGCGAAAATATAACCGCCGGGGTGTTCGTTGTGGTAGATTGGGACAACGATGTTGTTGGCTAAGTTAGAACGAACTACACTTACTTTTGTGTAATCCGGCTCGTATACAGGGTTGAACATCCTTGGGTTTTCCTGTGCTAACGGATGAATGGATTCTTCTGATATTTCTGTAAAAGCTATGCCGCGCTTATCGGTTCTGACTACTTCCCCGTTTAGGATGAGAAAAGGTAGTTCCGCGTGAGAGATTGCCAATGCTTCTTCCATCGTCATGTTGTTTTCCTGAAGATAAGCTGTGATAAGCCGATCGGCGTTTGCTATTAAATCAGGATCGGAAGATGTAATCCGTTTGTCTTGCCAATCAGGCGGACGCTCTTGAGGTTGAGCGAGTGTGTCGAAGACGAAGATATTATCCATATTTGCGAATGGTATTCCGTCTTGCCAAATCGTTCCGTCTTCATCCTGTGTCCAATGCCGGTTAGGGTCAAACTCTGGTTTTGGCTCCGCACCATAGGTGTTACCATCATTTGTTGTAGCTACGCGGCCGCCTGATACTCCCTCTTCCAAGTCCCAATTGAGGGGTATTGTTTCTGTGTTGCGTACCCTTCCGCCTGTTACATGCGGATTGTTTTCCGTCGATGCCGGGGGTGTTTGGTTTTGGCTAACGCCGCATCCGTCGCAAGCGAAGACGGCAGCAGGAAAACCGGCTAAGGTAGATGCTGCCATTACCAAAGCCAATGCCACCGCTAAAAATTTCTTTGCTTTAATCTTGTACATTTCGTACCTCCTTTTTTGTGCTTGCTTCTAACCACTGATTTAATGTCGTATGCGAGGTATTTCTGCCTTCCTCTTTTATTAGGGTTAATATTGTGCGTTATGATATAAAAATGAGAAAGGCTCGCTTAGGTATATTGCTGTCCTAAGCGAGCCTTGGGTTATTTATTGAGATTGCGGGTTGTTATCAGGGTCTGGCCTGAATTTTAATTGCCGTTCCTCCGGCTATACTGCCAACACCAATAAGAGGTTTTACACCTTCAGTTAAAATTGCCCTTCTGTGCAGACCGGAGCCCATCCATCCATTGACAAGGTTCTCTGCGGCACCGGCTCTGTTTGAACCGCCGCCTAAATTCTCGACAAGTCCTCCACGGGTATAAGGGTTAAATATTCTGTACCGACTATTGGGGCCACCGTAAAACGGGTCAAAATGATCTTGATTCATATGTCCGTCGGCCATTAAATTAACAATTAATCGTGACGCACGATTAAAATTAGGGTACAGGGTAAGCGAGGGTAACCCGTTTTCGTGTCTTTGGCGGTTAACGAAATACAAGATTTCCAATTCGAAGACATTCATACCGCCAAGATCATCGTACTCTTGATTCCACGCTATAAGTTCCTGTGCGGTCATCTGTCTTTCGGGATGCGGCGACATCCTTGTTTCCTCCCTTGTCTTTGCGTATGGGATAAGAGATTGAATTTCCTCTTGGGTTAAAAGGACTTTGCCTAGAATATGAACGCCTGTTTCGTCGGCTCTTACTTTGGTTTCGCCGTTTCTTGTAATTGTGATGGGGGCAAAAACGGGTCGGGTGATAAATACTGTTCGAGTAGTTAAATCCCAATCTACTGCATATCCCATAGCCTCTAACACGATTTGAGTTGGTATCATGGCTCTATCAATACCTATTGACGGACTATCCGGATACAGTTGTGTTTGCTCGGGAATATCATGTCTTATTCCGTTCATCATGAAATATGATTCCCCATCGGGGAAAGTAATCTCTTGACCCCAACGGTATATAGTTAATACACCGGAAGCCTGTCGATGACCAAAAACCAATGCTTCAGCCAAAACTCTTACAGATGATACAAATTTTTCTTCAACAACCATCAACTCCCGGCTCAGGTTTACAGCTCTAAAATCAATATTCCGCCCATTAACAACTACACTTATATCGCCTTGCACTTGTTCAGACGGATTAGGTTGTTGCGGTTGGGTCGGTCGGGTGATTTGAACAGTTTGGTTTGCGCCATCCCAAGCTAAGCTATAACCCACTGCTTCAATTACCGCGCGAATTGGCAACATTGTGCTTGCGTTAATAATCTGCGCAGGCACATCTAACGTGTGATTTGCCGCATAAGAAGTGACGGTTGTGAAACCCGCCTGCCCGATAGTAAGGATAACGGTCTGCCCCGTCCTCGTTAACGTCACTTGCTGTAATGCCCCATTCCACTCAACATCGAAACCTAAATGTTCAAATACCCCTCTTACGGGGACTAAAGTCCTACCGTTGACAAGCACCGGCTGTTGCCCTTGGAAAATTACAGGTTGACCATTAATGGCGACAGAGATAGGTTGTTGGGCAAAGGTTATGGCTGTTGGTAGGGCGAAGGCTAAGGTTAAAATAAAGACCATAATTTTCTTAACAATTCTGCTTAATCTCATTTTCGTTTCCTCCTAAAGTCCTTTGAGTTATTTTAATGATTGTTATGGAGGATAGTTGCCGTAGTTGTTATTGGTTGGGAAGTAGCTGTCCATTGAACTTTGCGGCGGTATTGTTAATATAACTGCCTATACCAATGTGCGGTGTTCCGAAATATTCATGTACAATCGCAGCTCTATGCATGGGAGAGCGCATCCAAGTGGCCATAAGTCCTTCCGCGGCATCCGCTCGATTAGCACCTCCACTTAAGTTCTCCCCATATGATGTTAACGCTGGATTCATTAAACGTATCCTATCAGTAGGCCGACCATAAATTGGGTCTGTGTGGCTGAAGAAACGGAAGTCGACCATAAGATTAGCTTGAAGTCTTGCCGCCCTGCTAAGATAGGAGCACAAGGTAAAAGGAGTAAGATTGTGTTCCATACGAATCGCATTATGAAGGTAAAGAACCTCTAATTCGAATGCATTCATCCCACCAAGGCCATCATATTCCCGGTTCCAAGCTACAAGTTCTTGTGCGGTCATCTGTCTTTCGGGATGCGGCGACATCCTTGTTTCCTCTCTTGTCTTTGCATATGGTATAAGGGTTTGTATTTCCTCTTGGGTTAAAAGCACGCGGGAAAGGATATGAACGCCTGTTTCGTCGGCTCTTACTTTTGTCTCGCCGTTTCTTGTAATTGTGATAGGATCAAAAACGGGTCGGGTGATAAATACTGTTCGAGTAGTTAAATCCCAATCTACTGTATATCCCATAGCCTCTAACATGATTTGAGTTGGTATCATGGCTCTACCAATGCCTATTGTCGGGCTGTCCGGATACAGTTGTGTTGGCTTAGGAATATCATGTCTTATTCCATTCATCATGAAATATGATTCCCCATCAGGGAAAGTAGTCTCTTGACCCCAACGGTATATCGTTAATACACCGGAAGCCTGTCGATAGCCAAAAACTAATGCTTCAGCCAAAACGTTTACAGATGATACAAATTTTTCGTCAACAACCATCAACTCCCGGTTCAGGACTAAAACACCAAAATTAATATTCCGCCCATTAACAACTACACTTATATCGCCTTGCACCTGTGTCTGTGTAGGCGTATTAGGTTGTTGTGGTTGGGTTAGTCTGGTGATTTGAACAGTCTGGGTTGCGCCATCCCAAGCTAAGTTGTAACCCACTGCTTCAATTACCGCACGAATTGGAAGCATAGTTGAACCATTAATAATCTGTGCCGGTACATCCAGGGTGTGGCTTGTTGTGAAATTGGTGACGGTTGTAAAACCCGCCTGTCCGATAGTAAGAATAACGGTCTGCCCCAGCCTCGTTAACGTCACTTGCTGTAACGCCCCGTTCCACTCAACATCGAAACCTAAATGTTCAAATGCCCCTCTTACAGGCACTAAGGTTCGTCCGTCAATAATCGCCGGTTGTTGCCCGGTGAAGTTCACCCTTTCACCGTCAATCGTTACATTGATACCCTGTCCTTGCGCAAATACTGTGATTGGTAAAACTAAAAGTAAGATTAAGGTTAGAGCTAAAGTTCTCTTAATAACAACGTTCAATTTCATATCCGTTCCCTCCCGTTTTGAGTCTCTTGAACATTTTCTTGATTGGGTGTGGGTTGGTATATTTGGGTAGTTTAATTTCCTTATTATAACTATATTTTTAGCAAATGTCTATTCAAGCATAAACCTGTTTTTGGTTATTACCACCCCCATACAGTTTGCATCAAATTTCTGGCCATAATAACCACCACAAATGTTGAAGAGAACCCAAGAACAAAAGCAGACAGACAGTTAAGGAATACGTTTAATCTTTTCATCCCGTGTCCTCCTTTTTATCTCCAAGCGCAGTTAACGGCGGCCGTCATGAAACCATTTATCGGACACACGTAATTAAATTTAAGTAATTCCTCAATGGGAATAAAAGGAGCAATAAAAGCCAGGTTGCGGGAAAAATTCAAACCGGAATTTCTCTCCACCCATATCCCATCTTTAGCATCCTTTCCTTCCTCTCTCACTGCCATCTCCCGTGTAAGGGGGTGAGGCCTTGTCTCGCGAAAATCACCGTACTTCTCTTTCGCCTTTGTATATACTTCTTTGTCCGTCATATCTGTTATAAAGCGGACCGCGGTAGATAAAGCCTTTTTTAACGTATATTGCATCTCATTTATTCCGTAGGGAGAAAGACAAGTTGTAAACAACTCAACCTCATACTTTTTTACAAAGTAAACTTTTCCGTTTAGTTTCACTAATGAGAAGTTTATGAAGCGAGTGTCTTGTCTTAAATAACCAAGCAATTTATTTTCATCTACTGCTTCAATGATGCAATCTTTTGTGATTGTCAAGGTTTTTTGTCTGCCCTCACGCTCTACAGGCAGGACTATTGCATGTACTTCGACCCTTTGGATATAGCAGGGAACATAAAAGAATTCGCCCAATTGAATTAATGAAGGGCAATCAAACATGTGGCGCAATTTCTCCACAATAGTAAGGTAATCGGAGAAGAAATAATCTTTTACCAAGTTGCGTGTGTATATTTCTTCACTTGAATCCTCGGAGAAAATAATATCTCCAAGAAACTTGCGCAGCTTGTAATAGTTATTTTTTTCAGTATTTTTCCCTAAAGAGTTGGTGTTTGTTAAAAGCAGACATTTATCCGGTATAGGTTTCATATTGGCAAATAATTTACTCTTGGGAGTGGCTGCTTCCCCTACAGTAGGCACTTCCAACATGGTACTGTTGTCAAACTGGTCTACAAGAGAAATAGTTGAAACTATTTCCACATTAGGCATCGAGTTCTTAATGTCTTTGACAACCGCTTGATACCTTACCATGTCTTTTATATTCACATACACTTTAACGGCGTACGTTATATCCCCGCTGACAGAAGAAAGATTGCGGGAAATTTTTTGATGCAGATTTTCCAAATAATTCGAGTCTTTTTCATCCACATCGAAAATAATAAAAGGAGTTCTTGACGCAAAGATTTGGTTCATTGCGCCCGGCAAAATAAACATATTATTTAACAAAACATTTACATCTGAAATTTTTGCAAGATAATCGTTATCAACAATGTGTGCCCAGGTAACTTGGTTTAATTCCCTCCCCAAAGCTTTGTTCTGAGCCAGTACATATTTAAAGTCTTCGTTGGTAATATCCACCTTAAAGGATTTTCGCAGTTTCCTTGCTTTTTCCGCTTTCTGCAAATACTCCTTCTTGGTAATTGCAGTCAAAGAGTTATTTTGACTATCCATCTTATTCACCTCAAAGAAAAAAGCGGGGCGACGTACATAACCGTCACCCCCGCTTTGCGGATGTTAGTTGGCCAAGAAGGCCCAAATGTTTACTCCTACTACGAAGTGCAGGACGAATCCTGTCACCGCAAGACCTACAATTACACATGAACCGATAAATAGCGGTTTAGAATGCCGCTCAATTAAATCTTTAATGCCATCCATAATAGATAACCTCCTAAATTTTATTTGTACTCACTGTCGTACCACATGGGTTTGACTAAAACATACTCCACCGGGGAGGGGATTTGTTCCCTGTGGACAGGTTGAATGATATCTTCACTGTTCTCTCCTTCCTGATAATATCTCCGGCAAAAAGCTGTTTTCCCTGCCGTATTTTTGTAAAGAAATTGAAAGTAACCGTTTTTCCCAAGAAAGGAAGTTATCTCTTCCAAATTCTCAAAATATGTTTCTATCTCAAACCGAGTCAAAATTTGCCCCGGAAGAAAGACCTGTTTCCCCAAATGTGCAGGCAAAGATATGACTCTTTCAATAAATTTCCAAGTCATATCCTCGTGTAAGTCCAAGAAATGCAAAACTTCAACAGGCAAGATGCTCCGCTTAATTACCTGCCCCTTTGCTCCGATATACGGTTCAAGGTCTAAAGTGAAGGTAGGGTTGTAAGGAACAAAAGCGGGAAACTCCGTATAAACATTCAGCATCATGGACTCTTGTTTTTTCTCATAGGGAAAGAATTTCTCAAAGACATCAACCAAACCTTGTCTTTGAGTGCGCAATACAGCTATAGAGGTTACGCCATAAGGAGTCACCCCGTAAGCATAACCTCTTACGGTACAAGCCTGTATAAAATCCTGGAGTTTTTTTGAATTTGATTCTTCGGTGAAGAAAGTTAAATGGTAATTTTCCGCACTATAAATATGACACATAATCACCTCCTATTGCCGCGGAGCCCACAAATCTCCCGGTTGTGACCCCCAACGTATATCCAGATTTTGAATCAAATCAATGATGTATAAATCAAGATGGTGGAATCTTGCTAACTGCTCCAGTTCCTCTTCTTGATACGTAAGTTCTTCCAAAGATACATCATCCTTTAGCTTTTGAATCATTTCATCATTCAAAGGATGTTCTTCCCACATACTGTCAACCATTGCAATGGATGCTAATTGCCTTGCAACCTGAATCTCCCAATTTTCTTGTGTTGTTCCAAAGGTTTCTGAAAAGAGTGTATCAACATCAACACCCCCTTCTATTGATTCTGCTATAAATGATTCCATGTTTTCCAAGATAGCACTCAATTCTTCCGCGTCGGCTTCAAATCCGAGTTGATAAGCGAGAAAAGTCACCGCAATCTCGGAACGAAGCTTCTCTTTAAGCGTCTCCCACAATTCATCATAATTGTCCCGGATATGCTCGTATGCTTCCGTACCCCAGCCAAAAGACCGGTTAATTTCATTCACTAATGAATTCCAGCGGGATTGTAAAAACATATTACTAAAATAAAAATCCTCGTGACCGAGGATATAATCGTATCGTTCGTATTCGTCCACATTATCAATATCCACTAGAAATTCGGAAGCAAGATGAATAACTTCACCGCTTACGTCACCGTCCGCCACGTTACCTTCAACCAAATTGCTGTCATGAAGTTCATCAATCACAGATGACCCTTGCCCGCAAGCACTTAGGGTGGAAAGAACAAAAACAATCAACACTGTAATAATAAAGAATTTTGAATTTGAAAATATCATTTTAAAATACCTCCTAATCTACTCTGAATATGCTATATACCCGACCATTTGCCGTGCGCATTTCTGTGTCTGTCACAGAAATTATATCTTTCTTCCCTTTTAACACAGTAAGGTCAAAATCACTTGTGCACAAAAAGGCGAAGGAATTTTCCGGTATCTCTACTGCTTTAAATGCAGACTGGACCGGCACTTGTTCCCATAGCCCGACCTTATAATAATAGTCGAGCTCATTATTAGAAACCGATTGTGTTACAGTGGGAAGGAAAACTTTAGATACAGCCAAATGTCTGCCGGAGTATGTTCCTACCCTTACACCTTTAATTGATGCGCTTAAATCAGCCCTCACTCTTCCCACCACGTCGAAGAAGTCTACAATGGAAGTTTTATCATGCGACAACAAAAGTTTATTATCGCAGATTGTAAACAACATATTTTTTTCTGCTTGATCAAAAAGACCAAGATTGAAAGCTTTCTCAATCTTGGTCTTTTCAAAAGCAAAAGTCAGAAGAGAGCCTTTTGCGTATTGGCTATGATTGCTCACCTCGTCTGCCTTTGTAATAATGTTATCATTCACTTTTTTCACCTTCCCCTCCTCTACCCTTTCTGTTGTTAAATAAGGCGGGCAGACATAATATCGGTCAGGCTGGTTTTTGACACAATTTCAAGACGCCGGTCTTGAGTGGCAGGTACGCCGCTAGCGATTAACAAAGCATCAACCATCCATTGGAATACAGGGGCCAGCATAACAGGATTCGTGCCTGCGGTATGACTAACGCCGTCTTGTAAAGAAGCTACTATAAGCCGTTTGGTTTCTTGGTTGATATTGATAAAGCCTACCACCTTGGTTTTTTTCTTTGGCTTCCGGGTTTGAGGGTCTATCTCGTCCTTATACTCTTTGACCGAAACCAAGGACTGCCAAGACAAGGTGCTCTTGTCTCCTTTATAAACAATCGCGCACATCCCTGTCTCCTCTTTCCGGCGCATATGAAGGAATACGTCCAACATATCTGATAACGTGTATTGTTTAAACTCCTCGGAGAATAAGAAAGTATTCGCGCTGTCCTTGAAAATTTTAGAACCGTACCAAATCCGGGATTTTATTTCAACAGAACCAAGCAACATTTCTTTCTCTATATCCACATATTGCTTGAGATAGATATAGCTTTTCTTCGGCTCGGTTAACATGGATGAAGAAGTAACCATTTCGTTAAGACCTTTTTCTTTCACAATACGTATCATCGCGGCGGTAAGATATGGTTTAAATTTAGAGGCCAAGTCTGCTTCGATTTCATCAGTTTGGTCAATAGCTTGGTTGTGGATAATGAACTCACCGTTTTCCAAAGTAATTCCGTCGATAAAGTTCTCTCCATTTAGATACGCGTCCACTACGTCCCCTAAATAGATATGTTGGTAGTTAGATATAGTCTCTTCTGTATTAGGTATTTTGTAAGACGTTTCCAACATAAGTACACTAAGCATTTCTTGCATTTCCCCACCGGAAAATACATAACCCGGAGCTATTCCTATTACTTTGGCATATTTCCCGGACTCTAACCGGACTTTCTCCAGGGACGAGATATCCATAGTCTTTGTGCTCATTTTAAATGTTTTCAGGTCTAAGATGTTATTAGCGTTGTTCGGTACAATCAGATTACGGGGTTTTCTTTCTCCCCAGCGGAATAGTTTAATCAAGGCTTCTATCCATACCTTGTAACCGTGTAAGCGAGCCTGACCACTAATGTAGCTTGTGGCGATTACCTCACCTGTTAAAGCTTGCTTATCTTTTCTTTCAATGAAATAGATAAGTTCCACTGTCTCTTCAGTATCCTCTTCTCCCGATAAGGTGTCTATATCAAAAGGAACTTCCGGGGAATGTGAGTAGGAGTAACGGATTGCTTCTTGTATCATGGTTATGAAGAAGTCCAAAACATTATCAGGTATATTTCCCCGCTCTAAGGATAATTGAACCAATTCATCCAATTCTTCATCCGTCTTACCCGCGCAGGTCTTTTTCAAATCTTGTTTCGTGTAGTACTTAACCCAAGAATCCACCGCGTCATAAAATTCACGTTCATTGTCTTGAATATCCAAACCGTCATTGTATTCGTCGCCTAAAACATACTCCTGTGGCAGTCCGGCTTCTTCTATTGCCTTTAATTCTTTTTGCACAGAAAGCCCTGCGCCAAGATTAAAATTAATCATTTCAGTTACAGCCATTGCTACGGCCGATTTCCTGTTTTCACCTGTGCTAAGTAAAATAGGCTCAATATATGGTGTATTGAAAAGGATTGAAGGATAAGGAATAAATACCTCTGAAATAGAGGGATAAGTTGCGGGGTTTCCTGCTTCCAAGTTCTTTAAAACGAACTCGTCAGGTAATTTAATAAAAAGTTTATGACCGGGACCTCTTTGTTTTAATGTTTTGTTGAAAGGCAAAATTAACCCTTTCCCGTCTTTTATAATCATAGACGATATTCTCCTGTCTGAAAAAGAAAAGGTGCTCACACGTGTTGTTGTGTGAGCACCTTTGCTTTTTAATGGGTACCGATTGTAATTCGGTCATTCTGTGCAGGTCTTGAATAGTCGAATACGATAATCGGAGTGAACGGATACACCCAATCGTACTCTCCTCTATCCGGCTGTGGACTGGGAACTGTGATAAGGGGTCTTAGCCAGAAGTTTCTTCCCCTGTTTCTTCCTTCTCTGCCGGGTACTCTATTTGGAGGATTGTTATCCCCCGGTGGATGAAGCGGTCTATCGTGAGGGGCATTCTCGGCGTTGTTGTAAGGTTGGACATTAGTTGCCCCTGTATACGTAGATAAATCCCACAGTCCGTTATTGGCATGTGTCCTGAAGGTGAAGTTTAAGCCGATATATTGGTTGTCGGTTCTTCCTTCGAATAAGTTATATGGCAAGTTGTCGTGGAATATAACTTCGGTTGAGTTCGGCAGGTGGTGTCTTGCGTGCCACCTGTGCGCGTTCTCCCAAGCGGAGCCTCGGTAGTTGTCGGTAGTGATAGTCGTGTCGAAAGAAGCAATAGGGCCGCCCCAAGTTCCGCCTTCAATGCGAGTACGACCATTGTGCTCTGCACTTTCTCCGCCGGGGCTTGATTCAATATACCCGTAGTGTATACCTTCACCGATTCTTCCTTTTGTTCCCGGGCCTCCTTGATGCGTTCTAAGTTCAGTAGGTATTCGGATAAAGCTTGGGTCACCTAAATGCCAACGATAATTCTGTCCCAATCTAACAGCTTCGATAAATGAGAATGAGTCCCTTTCTCTCGTGTTTATCTTGGCTCTTGGGTCTGCCAAACTATGCCATATTTGATAATGGTAGTGTGGTTGCCAACCAATATCAAGGTTGGTGTATGGGTCAGTCATATTCCCTGTCCCGCGGGTGTTACCGTGGGAACCAAAATGCCAATTTGGAAACGGAATTGCCGAATCATAAAACATCTGACGCACACCAGTTGGGTCGAATGGGCTAGTTGCAAACATTTGGAAATGTCCGTTGTGGTTTTCGCCCGGATGTGTTGCCCAGTCGCCCATGAGAATGTATCTTGGGTGCACCCACATTTCTCCGTCTCCGTACCTGCCTAATGTTTGTACAGAGTACTGGAACTCGTAACCCAGGCCGGTTACTTGATGTGAATATTGGGGTTGTGGGTTTCTTTCCAATGGCAGCGCGTAACGTAAAATGTTTCCTCCATGTTGCGGATTCTCCGGGTAAAGTAGGGTTGCATCCATTCCATGCCATTGACTTAACTGGCTAAATCTGTTGAAGATTCCGCCAATCACGGAGTTTCTTGGATGCCAAGGTCTGCCGTTCAAACCATCGTCGTTTTGAACCGATTCAAACATATTGTAATGTTGTCCGATTGCCCTGTGTACAGGTGAGTTAATTAACGGCCTGTTGTTCTCATCTGTCGCCCAAAATACGTCAGTCCATTGCGGGTCTGTGTTGTCGTCAACCAGTACGTTGCCTATTCTTCCTATAACGTCAACGGTTAATACTGTTGCCGTACTGTGGAATGCTTCTTGGTCTTGGCCGGAACCTGTATCGTGCGTTGAACGTGTATCCCCGGTTCCTGTACCCTGGGGTAGCCTCATAGCGTTAATGTTCCACTCGGAGCCTCCGTACCAAAGGTTATTGGGGTTTGTTGATGGAGAGTTAATGGAACGTGCTACAATTCTTATCTCCTGGTTTTGAAGGTCGGAAACATGGCTTGGTATTCTGAAGGAAAACTCTGTCGGGTCGTTTTCCGGCCCTGCCCGATCCTGCCTTTGGTTATCGTAAAGTGTTATCCATGTTCCCGCCGGAAAGAAGGATGCTTCCAGCCCACCTTCATGCCCCGGATTCTCCGGTCTTTGAAATGTTTGGAAGTCTTCAAAAGGTCCTTCGATAATGCTTGGGCTTGCTTGGCTTCCCGGGTGTGCCGGGTAAAAGAATGGTACGAAGTTTCCGTAAAAGTAAACGTCAAACGGAAATTGGATATATTTTGCATCTATCCATTTTGAAACATCCCATATAGACGGGCTTGGATTCCAGCCTGTCGTCGGTCCTTGTCTTGTGCCTAAGTGTTGATACGGATTTGCGTGATTTCGTGTTGGTATCCACGGTTGCATATCGCCAATCCAACCCGGCCCCCGAAGTCCAAGTTGTGAAAAGCCGGTATTATGAACTAAAGGTGTAGGGTCGAAGTTAACCATTCCGCCGGCGGCACCTGTTTGGTCTCCGGGGCGTCGTCCGTCTAAGCCTAAACCGGGGGAACCCCTGCCAATATAATTAGTGCTTAGGAGTGGACTGTTACGCACTGTACCCCAGCGGTCACGTCCGACGGGGTGCCCTGTCTGCCGGGGTTCAAAATGCCAGTACGTGTTAAACGTTCCGTCATTTGGTATTGTAATTCGGTAGTCGAAGTCAACGTAAAGCCGGGCAGCGGCATTATAGTCAATCCTTCTTTCGTGAGGCATTATTTTGCCGTCCTGTTGATGTGCCACTGTTCTGATACGTTGGTCTTGTAAAGTGAAGCTTGGTACATCGTGAACCCACGCGAATATGCTTGATACGGGGTTGTGGATAATAACGGGGTTCGGGCCCATATATGCTGTTGGGTCATTTAATCCGGCGTGGGGTCCTGCTGGTTGCTGATGTCCGCTATCGTACTCTTGCCATGCTGTGTACTCCAACCGGACGTGATTAGGTTGCGCCAAATGATTGTCGGGACTTCTTGATACTAATGGATTAGACGCCCTGTTCATGTTCTGCCAAACCGGTGTACGGAGTATGTCCCGGATACCATTTCCATCATCGAGTGCCAGCTCGTAATTCGTGTAGTTTAACCAGTTAGCGTTGAGAAAAGGTACGAAGTTGTAAATGTTGTTGTGCAGCCGCAGTACAATTAGGACGCTTGGATGGTGCCAGGCTAAAGAAGCATGTTCGGGGAACGGCCCGGAGACGCTATGAGGATTTTGTCCATGCCGTCCGTTTCTGCTTGCATCCATCCTGTGGTAACGGCCTTGAAATCCTGATACAGGTACAATCCTGTACTCGTGCCAGTTTTCGCCCCTTGGTGCAAAGTAATTTGCATCCGGTGCGGAGAATAGTTCTGCCGGTGTTGGGTTTGGTGCATCGTGCCACTGAGAAATACGGCCTTGTACCAAGTTTTCTCCGCCGGACCCGCCTACCAAAGTTGGCCCACCGGAACCGCGTCCGCCTGTTCTTACAAATTGGTAATCGTTAAGCCCCAGACGGAAGACTAAGTTCGCGTTAAGAGAGAATAGATTGCCAAGCTCTGCTATTCCTCTTGAGTGGGCAAGTGCTTCTCTTCTCCGGAATATGCTTGCTTCGCTTGTTCGATCCCAGCATCTTTCACTTGCTTTTCCTTCTGTGTGCCAATGGCCCGCAAACCATTTGTAATAGAACATGCTAAGGTTACCGTCGGTTCCGTAATAGTGAGTGGCTTGCCTACCCGGTTCAATGGGTCTTGCTGTTCCGTTAATATTTGTGCTTATGTCAGCTAATGTTATGGGTGTTTGATTGAGGTTTGCTCCCGGGCCGCTTGGGCCGTGGGTTGCGTATCGGTAAAGGTGCGGGTTGGATACTTGCGCATGGGTCGCTGCTCTTGCTTGTCCGTGTCTTATTTCCAGGAATCGGAATTCGGCTCTGGCATAGTCTTCGTTGTGCCGGAATACACCGTTTCCGTTTAGCGTTACATTTCTGTACCGGGGATTTCCGGGTGTGCTGTTTACTGCCGTAATATCGGTGTGCGTCCAGGATCTTCCCCAGTCGGAGTGCATCGTGCCTAATGTTGTGGGTCCCAAGTAGTTGTTACTGGTGTAAAAGGTTTTAGGTACAGGAATTTGACCACAGCAACCGATCAAAGGACAAGGAATACAGCAGGTGCCGCCGCATTCTGTGAAATGACAACTCGTTATTGTTACGGCTCTGCAGTATAACGGGCAATAGTCAGATTCTATCCACCATATGGCGAATTGGTAAAGACGCCGATGCCAAGTATACTCAACATCGAAGGCTCCTTCGCGCCCACCTACGTTAATATACAAGAACTCTGTCTCCGGCATTCCTGCCATTGCCTGGAATACTTCGGACGTTCTTGTTAAGTTAATTGTTGTTGCGTGTGTGCTTGGGCCATCGTTGTTGAAGCCTGATGTTGCCATATGTGTTTCAGCGAAAGCAAAGGCTATGTTGTTCCATCGAAGATCAATACTTTCTTCTTGCTGCAAGCCAACTTCGCCTTCATTCTGCTCATTTGTGTTATCTCCGCCTCTGGTGAATGTGTCACATACATGGACTCCACACCGCTCGTTATTCGAGGGAATGCATCCGTTTGGTGGTGGAGTTGGTGTTGGTGTTGGTGTTGGGGTCGGTGTTGGGCAGAGCCTCTGCCTTTCGTCAGCTTCCTCTCGTGCAATTGGTCTCCAATCAGCAAGTCTGGTTATATCGGGTCTGAAAGTACCGAACTCTAAATAATTTTCGTTGTTCGTACAGTAAAATACTTTATCTTCTTCTGTTGGTTCGTAACAGATTTCTCTGATAGCTTCCATAACTTGCTCATATGAACCATTAAGCCTTCTTCCTCCGTACATAAACATACCCATCCTACCGTTTTTGGCCCAATTATCCTCCCACAATTTTGCTGAAACCATTCTTGAAATTTCGCCTGTGGTAGCGTTAGGATGGGTTAGTTGTGCAGCTTCTACTTCTTCTGTCCACTGCCGGTAAATCGGATCATTAGCGTCACCCCACCAACTCGGCTCATGCCAATCGTACACCACGTTAGAGTCTGGAATTCCACCCATTATACAGTCGAACTGAGGGATGTGTTCAAGTTCAATGATAATTTTCCATTGGAACCAAGGTATTGCGTACCAAATGTCTTGATGAGTACCACTCCTTGACCTCCAACCACCTGTCAGGTTATATCCCCATATCGGTGTGATGAAAACATCAAGTTGTGCCTTTCTCACATTGGGGGAAATTGTAAATGTCCAATTGTCACGGTAACGGATGTTAAACCTATTTCTTAACCCACTCCATGATGCCTCTATCGAGGTATTGCTAAACCAAGTGGGGTTCGCGATTAAAAATGTGGGTAAATGACCTCCCACACCATCGTTTGCATTAAGTTCATTGGCAAATGTAATCGGTAGAGTAATAGGTGCACTTCTTGTCGCCAGGTCTGTCGCGTTAATCCTAACTGTTCCTCCTGCCGGATTTGGGAGCCCTTCTTCTCCTATTCTTCCTATCCCTATTGTAGACAGGTTGGAGAAACGGTCACTCATTGCCTCCCTTATAAGGGCTTCGCCACCTACCCAATAAGCATCATAAGTTTCTTGTGATAAAGCGGGACATGGTCCTGATTCCACTCCGGAAAGGGTGGTGCCTATTGCTCCCGTTCCAATACGGGTAGCCCTCCAAGTATCTTGGTCGCCATTTTCGGTAATCGGTTCGTCTGCTCTCCAAGGCCAACGGCCTGTTAAACCTTGCGCTTCCGGAGAGTCACCCGGGTTCATACTGGAAGGTGTTGACTGCCAGGGATTCCCACAAAAGGCATTGAATTCAACTCCTCCTATCCAAAACAAAAATTCGGAGAACCAAATCCTGCAATCGCTCCTGGCTCTTGTTGAAAACCATACTTGCCAAGTGCTATCGTGACCCCAAACCGGTTGTGGGGCAATTCTAGGCGGCGTAGTATACAAAATGTCATCGGGAATTGAGGATGAACATTCGGTATAATTATCCGTTGCCGCGCTCATGGGTAAAAACTCCATTTCTTCAAAACACCATACGGCAAAAGATGACATAATCTCCCAAGTATTAAATTTCCTGAATACCTCCGGGTGGGTTTCAATCATTGTGATTCTTGTACGGGGGTCCATATCATAAATCCATTGCAAATCAAGTTCTAAACGTGGTGTGTCTTCAGATATATGTCTGCGTAATTTAAGATAAGTTTCACCGAACTCATTAATTAATGAAAATTCGTGCGCGAAGATATATCCGCCGGGGTGTTCGTTGTGGTAGATTGGGATAACGATATTGTCAGCCAAGTTAGAGCGGACTACACTTACTTTTGTGTAATCGGGTTGGTAGACAGGGTTGAACATCCTGGGATTTTCCTTTGCTAATGGATGAATGGATTCTTCGCTAATTTCTGTAAAAGCGATACCGCGCCTGTCAGTTCTTACTGCTTCCCCGTTTAGGATTAAGAACGGTAGTTCCGCGTGAGAGATTGCCAGGGCTTCTTCTATTGTCATGTTGTTTTCGTGTAGGTAAGCTGTGATAAGCTTGTCGGCGTTTGCTGTTAAGTCGGGGTCATCAGAAGTAATCCGTCCGTCGAACCAATCAGGCGGAAGCTCTTGGGGTTGAGCGGGTGTGTCAAAGACAAGGATATTGTCCATATTGGCAAATGGTATTCCATCTTGCCAAATAGTGCCATCTTCGTCTTGTGTCCAATGCCGGTTAGGGTCAAACTCCGGTCTTGGTACCACACCGCAACTGTTACAGTCATCTGTTGTAGCTACACGTCCGCCTGAAACTCCCTCTTCCAAGTCCCAATTGAGGGGCACTGTTTCTGTGTTGCGTACTCTTCCGCCTGTTACATATGGGTTATTTCCCGCCGGCGTTGGCGTTGGCTGGCTTTGGCTAACGCCGCATCCGTCACAAGCGAAGGCTGTCGCAGGAAAAACGGCTAAGGCAGATGCAGTCATTACCAAAGCCAAGATCACTGCCAGGAATTTCTTTGCTTTAATCTTGTACATTTCGTACCTCCTTTTTTTGTGGTTGTCCCTAACCACTGGTTTAATGTCGTATGTGTGATGTTTCTGCTTTCCTCTTCTGTTAGGGTTAACTATTGTGCGTGATGATATAAAAATGAGAAAGGCTCGCTTAGGTATATTGCTGTCCTAAGCGAGCCTTTCTGTTATTGAAGATTGCTTTGTGATATTTAAGGGAGTTAGTCGTCACTAAATTTCATAGTCCGACCTCCCCGATAGGTGAAACCTAAACCGATATGGGGGTCTTGTGTTCTGTCACGCAATATAGCCGCTCGATGCCCCGGCGAACGCATCCAACCATTTACTCCTAGTTCAGCTCTTACTACACTTGAACCCGTGTTCTCTTGTACCGCCGTGAACGCATCGTTAAACAACACGCTCCTTTGTGTTGGCCAGCCGTAAATTGGATCATAATGCCTGGTATCCCATGTATTGGCATCAAAGTCGGCGTGTAAATTGGTATGAAGACGAGACGCTCTGCTAAGGTAAGGGCACAAAGTGAAAAGAGGTAGGTTGTACTCACGCCTGATATTATTTAAAAGATATAAAGCATCCAACTCTACATTGTTCATTCCGCCAAGGTCATCATACTCTTGGTTCCACGCCGCTAACTCCTGTTGGGTCATCGGTCTGTCCGGATGCGGTGACATCCTCGTTTGTTGCTGTGTCCTCGCTAAAGGAAGAATGTTTTGGATCTCCTCTTGAGTTAAGTGAACGCGGGCTAAGATATGAACACCTGTTTCGTCCGCCCTAACTACTGTCTCACC
>Ga0131853_10001048_pt1 | contig 50286 bp, 42 predicted proteins | sample TergutLab28metaG_FD_92764 | JGI IMG/M metagenome (GOLD analysis project Ga0131853, IMG submission 92764) | Labiotermes labralis P1 segment gut microbial communities from Petit-Saut dam, French Guiana - Lab288 P1 (version 2) (version 2) | ecosystem: Host-associated > Arthropoda: Insects >...
AAAAAAAGTTTAAAATTTTTTGCTAAATAAATCTGGGGTTGAAACTTGGGATTGGGGTTTCACACCCCCCCCCCCCCCCAACATTGTGATGTAAGTGATGCAAGAAGTTGTGAGAGTACTACTTGTGCATCGAGAGTTCCATCCCAAGATGACAGAGAGAGAGAATTTGGCTCCTGTGACAGAAAGCCATTAAATGTGATGACAGTGCAGCAGTCCAGACTTTAATATGTATTTTTATTGATCTGAGCTATTTTGTATGTCTTAATGGTTTTTTACGTTGCCACAGAATTTAACCAAATGCATGTGTGAGAGTGCAAAGATTTGCTGTGTCCTACCTGGCAGGTTCGTGTGTACAGATAGAGCCAGTACCTCTGTGTGGCCCCAGACTGCTTCAGTGCTCATATCTTTAAAATGACTGTACTTTGGTTGGTCCCAGACATGGTTTAAATACCATATGGTGGGAAATTTGATCCATTAGCAGCTATAATATGATGACAATGTTTGTTTTTGTCATCAGATGTGGTTCCACTTTTAAGACTGTTGAAGTTTATTTCTTTTTTATGTTGTGTATTGCATAATTTATTAGGAAGAATGGTATGTATTACATTACTGATTGACCATGTGACATGATAGTATGAGGTGATATTATTGTCATCCTCTGTGCTGAATCAACCTTGTATTAGAGTATTCTGTTTCTAGCGCCTGAAGAGAACTAAATTGTGGATTGTATTGGTCAAGACAGGCTCCACCAAAAGTGTATATAATGGATTCTGTAATCATGATCACAGTCCTTCCAGTAAACACCACCATTACATTTCAAAGAGAAGAAAATTTTTCAGTTATTGCCATATTTTTTGGTGTATTTGATGCAGGACATCTCACATTTGCAGTAGAATTAACATGGGCCACACAGAGTAGCCCACCAAGTGACAGTTGGTGTGGAGCAACAAGAATGTCTCATTTTCACTGGCATCGCTTTATGTTTCACACTGTACATAGTGCCGTTATTTTCTTCATAACTGTAGCACCATGTATTGTATATTTACTTGACTGACATGGGACTACTGCTCTGTCTAAAATCCCCATAATTTATTTTTCTGTGAGGGTGTGGCAGATATACTGAAGAATATGGCAGGTCCCCTCAGTAGTCATCTCCTATGTATATGTATATATATATATAAAAATATATATTTGTGTGTACTGTATTCAAGTCTGTGCTATCTGTGCATGTGAGTGAATATTATGTGCATGTACAGATCTGATAGTCTGAAGTGTGTGTGTGTGTGTGTGTGAGAAAGGAACATTTACTGATGAAGATTCACTGTGTTTTGCTCATTAATTTTATCCTGCTGGACTGCAGTCATGTTATGTGCTGCTTTGAAATTTTTTTCATATGATTGATGTAATATTTTTTAATTTGCCTAAACAGTAGGACATTTTGTAAACAAGTCTTCTGCTTTGTCAATATTTAGTAAAATTTCCTTATTGTAACATTGTAGTTTGCAGTCTTCCTTTAGGTGAATATGACAGATATTAAGTTTCTGTTAAAAATTATGGTCTTCTGGGATGTGATGCAGATATAGTATGGTTGAAGGGTGTCAACATTTCAGACTGGATCACATCTCAAAGGATTACTCTTAATTCTGACTGCTGTGAATACATCAGATCTCACAAGACCCCTTTTTAGTATACAGAAATCTAATATGAAAATTTCCCTCACAGAAATGGAAGTGGGAAATAAAATGCAAAAATGTTGTGTCCATCCTTGTTCAGTGGGTCCCTTGTCACCATTTTGTTGATGGATGAGATGGCCTTAAAATACAGAAGATAGCTGTGAATATGCTGAATAAGAAGCAACAAGTGCTGGTTCTACAGCTTAGTGGCATATGAATACGGCATGCTACAAAATGTTACACAGGATCTTGGACTCACAAAAATTCTTTGGAGAAATGAGTTTGAGAAATGGAGTGGCTGCAGTCTATTGGTCTGGTTCATTTAAGATGGTAGCAAGAAAATTAGCAGAATGCTGCAAGATGAATTGGGGGTATGCAGATGTATGGCATTTCCACTGTCTGTTATCACCACACTGGTTGCTGCCATCCCATCATCTTCAGTTGCTGTGAAACACTTCAGAAACATCACAGTGAAGTTTAACTTGATGAGTCAGCAGCAGTGATAAGTGGAAACAATATTATAGTCCCACAGTATTCATGTATGACCCAGTACTGTGCAAGATTCCTTTTGTGTGTGTGTGTGTGTGTGTGTGTTGGGGGTGGGTGGGGGGGAAAGGGGGCAAGTTTGCACTAGGGTATTATAGGGTTGTGAGTCACATGTATAAGTCCACTACAGAGACTTGGATCAAATTCAGAAGAAAGTTTCTTGCTGTTTTTGAGTTCCCCAATGAATCACTATGTGGATTGTTCTCAGAAAAGTTGGCTAATATCAGAGCTCATCTTGACCACAAACCTTGTAAGCCCACATTCATTCAGTTCATGATGGTAAACTTCATACTCATTTGACATATTTTTGAAGTGATGCTTATTTTGTTTGAATTGACATATGGTCACAAAAATAACATACACCATAACAGTTTGTGTTCGATGCACGCTGACATCAAGGTGGATTTTTGGTCCTGTGTTTTATGGAGAAGCGAATCATCTGCAAGATAACCCACACAGGAATATATCTTTCCATTACTGATAATACAGAAATGTGTCACATGACAAGATTAGCACTGAGACATGCTTTCATTGTGATTGTGGTCACTCACATCCCACACACACACTTGTAATCTATGCAGTCACTTAGAGGTACGAATGAGAGTAGTTTGATTGGGAAGGAGAAAGGTGAAGAGGATGAGAATCTTCATATGTAAAAAAATGGATCAGCCTGTGAAGAAAACAAAAGCAGATAGAGAGGATTTCACCCTACACTCTATTAGCTTCAGTCGGCAACATGTCATACTGGCACCCCATATGAAAACTAACGTAATATTGTCCCGCAGAAGACAATGGACAGGCAATTTAGAAATCCAAGATTGCAGTGGAACTTACATGTCAGTGTGGTAAGTTTATGGGGGCTGGTCATTAATTTTTTAGTGTACTTTGTTACATTTGTGCATACCTAGGTGCCAGATCCCAGTTCTTAGAAAAGTTTGATATCATTGTCTAAGTCTTGTGTTGGGTAGAACAGGAACAGATCTCCATAAGATCAAAAAGTATCTGCACTGATGCTGTGAAATTAACAATACTAAACTTACCTTGTTGGTAGACTCCTGCCTTTTGATGTAGGTCCATTCTGCTTGGATACTTACATTCCAGCAGCTTAGCAGAACCTGTCATACTCTTGTGGAGATCACTGCAAGTTGCTGTGTCTTGTTGAGTTTGGTTGTTTCCATTTCTTTGAATTGCTTACCTTTCAAGATGTTCTTAATTTGGGGGAAGAGAAAAAAGTCTTTTGGGTCTATGTCTGGGATGTATGGGGGTAAATGCACAAGTGGAATGTGATGTTTGGCTAAAAAGTGCCAGTTCATGGTTGTGATGAATATGCTGTTTACCAGATGGCCATTTGCTTGGTCTTTTATGGTATACTGCATCTCAGAGACATTTTCTGAATAAAAATCTTGTGTATATGTGGGTCTTATGGAGTGTATTTATGGTGCACAATCTGTCTTAACTGATAGTTTTAAGAAATAAGGATCACCTTTGTCTTGGGGTAATAGTGGTGAAAATGTTTTCCATTGTGGTGGTGGTTGTTTAGTTCTATGAGTTACAACTGTACACCCATGTTTCATTACCAGTTGCAATATCTCTATAGAAATTTTTGTTTCTTCTGCATTTCCAAGCAAATGAGAGGCACCAGCTATGGGACGAACAGTGCTGACATGTCTTGTGCACAATTATTTAGTTAACAATTGTCTGGCATGGCCCAGAAGAAATGTCTAGTACCTTAGCTACTTCCCTAATGATTAATGTTCAATCTGCTCTAACCAAATCATGCACTTTTGCTGTTAATCTTTAGATGCATCATCCCTGTTGTGTTATAAGCAATTAAGGAGGGTGTGGGGGTACATCAAAACACAACTGTCTTGTATCCTCCTTTATTATGCTGATGATGACATATTTCGGCCACTGTGGGCCATCTCCAGGTCACAAAAATGTATATAGAGGGAAACTATACAGAGTATGATCATAGTATAGGTGCATATTCTAAACTTTTAATGAGCTCTTGTTGTCGGTTGGATTATACATATTGAGCTAAAAGTACCTCTTCTAAGTAGTCATTCTGGCTATCTGCAAAGTAACTTCACAAGAGCTAACAGATTCTCCACCAGATAGGCTAAAGATACTTGTTCTGGATGTATTTTTTGCCACAATCATAAAATACAACCACTTCAGTAACATCCATGTAGCCACCACCAATTTACCAACGCGCCAGGAATGCTTGGGACACCCCTAGCTCTCCACTCAGCATGTACAAACCTCTCCTACTTTTTCACCTGATATAGGGCGTACTACTTATATATTACAATCTAGCTTAATGCACCATTTGTAAGACTAGGTATTAATTTTATATATATATATATATATATATATATATATATCCATCAAATTCTTATACTCCATTTAGAAGAGGTGAGGTACTTTTAGCTCAATGTGTATAATCCGACTGACATCGAGATCTTGTTGAAAGTTTAGAATATGCACTCATACTATGATCATACTCTGTATAGTTTTCATCTATATATACTTTTGCGACCAGAAGATGGCCCACAGTGACCAAAACATGTTGTCATCAGCATAATAAAGTAGGATACAAGACACATGTGTTTTGATGTATCCCTTTTGCTGTTACTTCATTTCTACTTGATAAAGGATGTCTAGAATGCTCATCACTTTCTACAGATGTATGTCCATCTTTAAAGGGTGAACCCATTCCAGAACTTGCATAAGGCTCATGGTCACTTCTTAAAAAGCTATTTGAATTGTTTCATAAGTTACCATTTTCTCAAGTTTTGCGTGAAATTTGATATACTTGTGTTGTTCCATACTCTCAGACATTATGAATATGATGCATGACACAAACACTGCTACTTGATTTCAGTGACTGCATTGGACTGAATGGCTGCTGTGAGGTATATCTGATGGAGGTTGTGCAGAAACATTTCCACACACTCAGAAAAGTCCTGTCACAGTGTGATATAAGGTACTGGATAAATGGACTCAATCTGATAATTTTTGATCAGGTGTCTGACGTTCTTAATAGATTTACCTAGTACGTACAGGCTGAAAATGAAACATGATTCCTGTTCCAAGCACACTTTCTCTTTCTTGGATAATGAAACAGATCTTGGAGAAGAAGAGGAAAGTACCATATATCTGTGCTCTACAGTTGGTGGAAATTAAAAATAAGAAAAAGCACTCACATTCACCAAGATTTAGCTGGATTTGTTTAGTGGCAGTAGTAAAGCACAAATAGCAGAAGTGTTTATTATGTACAGTTATCAAAATGACATGCCAGATTTGATGTTTCCACAGCAGTGTAGGTGGGTATTCAGGTATTTAAGAAATGACATTGTGTTGCTACATTAGTGGTTCCTGACATTCTGAAGGACTTCTTGACCCTTGAAGATCAAGGCATTACGTTCTCTGGAACGTGGAAACATAAACCAAATTTACACTGTCATATCCCAGCAGATATGAATCCGGAACAAAATGACACTTTTCCCATAGTGATTAAATTTAATACAATGTACACCAGCTGTATTAGTTGGGGTTAAGGATAATGTGTCACCAACAAGTTACAGGTTGACTGTGGAGCAGTAAAAGCTGAAGGCTTCCTGTTAAGGAACTGCTGAGTACAAAGCCATATTCTCCCTTCAAGGTCTTTTTGTTGTTTGAATTGTTTCAGTAGCATCCCTGATTTTAAAGGGATGAGAATTGTGCTTATTGGCTTTAACATTTTGAACATTTCTACACTGTTCAGCAAAGCTGACTGTTGCTGCCCCTAACATCTTCCATTTGTACTAGCATGTTATTCAGTTTGACATGACCACCTATACATGAAATACATCATGGGAATGATCACACACTGAAACTATGTTGACGTAGCACCTTTGCCAACAAAGCCATGAGGTCCTGTGCTGCTCTAAACCTTCCAGAAGAATTCATGGGCTCTGAGCACTCCTGAACTAACTCCAGTACTTTGGCATGAGCAGGGGGTGTGTCATGAAGCAGCCCACCAGGTACAATGTCTGGGGCAGCCAGTGGGCCCAGAAGGTGCTGCAACACAGATACACCAACAGCATTTCAGTCTTTCACAAATGAAGGAAAACGGAAGGAACCTTCTGGGCATTAACATTTATTTTGCACAAGTATAAATTCCTCATGTTTGTACATGGCAATTTAACTTTTCACTTAAAATGCTGTAAAGTACAAAGAGATTCAAATAATTGTTTTTCATACATTATTTAATCTTTGAAGTCTGAAATTCATGTAACTCGTATTAAAAAATTAAGTTCCTGCTGCATAGTGTCTCCATTACATATACCAGTTTCATGCTACATGGGGAAATAATTGCCGTTTACTCTGAGAAGCCACTGAAACCCATATGACTCATACAATGAGTGAAAACATGCCAAGTTTTTGTGTTAAAAGAGGTAGTGCATACAGTGCCCAAAAGGGTTAACCTTAAACCTCTGAATAAAAAGTACATTACTAAGAATTAATCCATTTGTCTGTACAAAAAGTTGCAAAATAACCTACACACAGCTTAATTTGCATTTCTTTACAGTAATTCTTATTATTTTTATATATGTCAGTGGTTAATTTTTCAAAACTAGGAGAATTATACATTCAGTGCCACTGACCTTTGAAGACAGCTGCATCATATAGCCTTCAAATGTGTTGTAAAGTAAAGCTGTATTTTTCCCCTTGCTGGAGTTTGTTTAATTATTTATGTTGATACTATATTCTAAACACCAAAGGACCAAGATGTGATAGAGGAATTGCATTACATTACATACATTTACATTTCACAGATCCTGCATTTGTCCCAAGACAGTTGAATATGAAACAAGTCATAAATATACATAACATGACATATATGTGGTACTGTAGGGTTGTCACAGAATAACAACTACAGTACCAACATATATACAGATATTTATTGAAGTCTTGATAGTTGTACAGTAGTGCATAATGAGCTGTGGCAGGACCAACATGATTACAAGTGTGTCTGTTGCATCGGAGAATTCGTCAGAGGGCTGCTGTGAGGGGAAGCGGCTTGGTGCTGTTGCGCTTGCTGGCTGAGCTGGTTAGCTACAGGACTTGCAACCGTGCTGGATATGCCATGGGTTGCATCTGGGCAGCTGGCTGTTTTGTTGGCAGATGGCACTGAGTCCCGGGTGGGCTGGATGCTGAGATTGGCATTGCCTTGGCTGAGCAGTGGAGTGACCGGTCCCCACCAGGCAGCGTGGCTGTGCAGTCAAACAATGTTCGTCCATTCTGATGTGTTGCAGACCGATTACTCCTTTCTTAAGTGTAGTCAAATGATGTTACTCCTTCTTGTAGTGAGCCGTGAATGCTGGTTGTAGCAAGCCAAGCCAAAGTGTTAATTGGGGGCGGAGACTTGCGTGAAGCGCAAGTCGACGTCCCCGTCTGTTAACCATTCCTGCGTCTGACCGCATTGCTGGGCTCAGTAACAGACACCTAAACTCTAACAGGGGAATATGCTAATGCTAACAATTTGGAAGTCAGGCTGAGGGCCTTGACTGTTTGTGCCAAAGACTAGGGCCTAGGTTGCCCTGGACTAAGTATGGGAGGGATAAGCTTTGGTTGGTTGGCTGTCAGGGTTCCGAGCCCAGACTGACTCGCGTACTGGAGTTATGCAACATTTGTCAGGTGCTTAGGTGAAGCCGCCGTGCCTGGGGGAGGGGAGTGCGGGCCATGCCTCGACTTTGCATTGAATACCCTGGCATTTGCCTTACAACTGAGGAAAATCATGGAAAACCTGAGTCAGGGTAACTGAATGGCGTTCGGCTGTTCCGTGCCGAATGAGATTCATTTTGTCGACTTGGCCATTGCGGGCGATGGCCTCAACTGGCCTGCTATCCCCTGCCGCCCTTGGCTTTCGCGTCAGGTGACGGGGTCAACCCTCGGTCAGCGTAAGCATCTGCCGAGTTGCCATACTAGGGGGTTCCCCACATCAGCTAATTTTGAGTCAAAGCTCTTGTTCAGGGCTCTGATGTGGTAGGCACACAGCGGAACACCCAGATCCGTGTATCTGCCTGTTACTTACGTACCAAGAAGCACAAGTAGCGAGGCGAAGACATTTGGATTGTAACACCTGTAACTTCCGGACATGGGAGTGGGCAGCGGACCTCCACGCTGGGCACGCATAGTCCATCAGGGGCCGGATGAGCTGCTTATATAGCAGGACTCCGTTCCTGACCGATAGATCACTTTTCCTATTCAGGAGGGGGCCCAGCATACCAATCCTTTGAGCAGTCCTCTTCCTGACCTGGTCGATGTGAGATGACCAGGTGAGTCGTGTATCTAGGGTCACCCCCAGATAACAAGTAGTGTTGACCCATTCGATTGGTTCCCCGAACAGTGTTACAGGTCAGGGCTGGATAAAGCGCCGTCCGGCACGCACGAAGATCATCACGGTGCTCTTAGAGACAATGGCGATTCTCCATTCACTCAACCACCGTTGAAGGTCATTGAGGTATGACTCCAGGTAGGTGACAAGCAGCGTCAGCTTGCGGGACGTGGCTATGATGGCCATGTCGTCCGTGTAGAGGGCCAACTCGACGTGGTGCAAGGGTGGGGGCATGTCAATATACAGACTGAAGAGAACAGGGGAGATCAATCCACCCTGAGCTACCTCAGCCCACATGCCTCGATGAGATGACGTGGCTGTCTGGAAGGATGCTTCGAACATCCGATCCCTGAGGTAGGATGAGATTTTATGGACTATGTAAGATGGGAAGTTGAGGAGCGTTAGCTTATACAGGAGGCCATCGATCCAGACGGTATCGAAGGCTTTGGCCACGTCGAGGAAAACTGTGCCGGTGAGCCTCTTTTCGCTGAAATTCCTGGTTATTCTTTCAACAAGGCGGGCCAGCTGCAAGGATGTGCTATGTCTGGGTCTGAACCCAAACTGCTCGTCCCGCAGCAGTCTGCATTCGTTTACTACATGTAAGATCCTAGCTAGTAGGATCTTTTCAAATAATTTACCAATCGTGTCCAAGAGACTAATGGGCCGATAGGAAGATGGCAGCACTGGATCCTTCCCCGGTTTAAGGATAGAGATCACTCGAGCGTGCTTCCACGTTTGGGGAAAGTGATTGGTGCAGAGAACTGCATTGAAGATATGGGCGAGTAGGGAAAAAACGCTGGCTTGGGAAGGTGCTTCAATGCCCTGTTTGGTATACCATTCCAGCCCAGAGCCTTGCTGACCTTGAGACCCGTGATGACTTCATGAACCTCGTTAGGGGTGGTTAACTTGGGCTTGCTGGCAGGGCTTAAGAAGTAAGACCTTAGCGCCACGTCAACCGTCTCAATAACTGCTGGGACCGAAGAATCGGTCACCGGTTTAAACTGAGCCTCCAGCTTGTCTGCAAGGGCTTCGGCTTTCTCAGAGTCTGAGAGAGTGATTCCCCCTGGGGTGACCAGGGGGGAAGATGGAGTAGGAACTCTCATCACCTGCTTAGTCATCCTCCACAGTGATTGGTCTTTAGGATTGAGGGATTCAAGTGTAGCGCTCCACTGGTCGTTTCTCCACATGTTAAGCCAGCGGGTCACCGACCTCTGCAGGCGGTTGACCTTGGCTTTCAGAGTGGGATCCCTGGTGAACTGACACTGCCTCTGCAGCTGGTTTTTCAGGCATATCGAATGCTGGTTGTAGATTTGAGAGGTCTCCTTTTATACTGCGCTCCTGCTGTTCCTCCTGCTTTGCCATTGGTTAGCTGGCAGAGTTGTGGGCATGATCCGGTGATTGGCTATTGAATGGCTATTGATGACAAGTGGACCTCAAAAGGGCCGTTTTACTAAAGCAGGTTACAGCCTCTTGTAGTTTTGGCTCTGGAGCAGGTTACAGAATCTCGTCGCTTGCTCTGGTGCAAGCCGTTGCTTGGCTCAGTGAAGGGAGCAGTATAATGAGTGGAGATAGGAAGGAGACAGAGAGCTGCTGTGAGGAAAAGCGGTTGCTGGATATGTGGGGTGACAGAGGAAGGAGATAGGCTGTGTGGTAAAGCAGTTGCTGCCATGTGGGTGTTTCCACAAATCTATTAAATAATTTATATTCCCACTTGGTGTTCTATAAAGGCATAGTATGGACACTCTTACAGTATAATTTCATATTAATACTGTACAGGTCTAAAAACTTTTTTCTTTGCATAAGCTATGTAAGTCCATGACTCAATACAATATATTATCCTTAATTAGAATATAAACTCTTCCATTATTATAAGTTTTATGAGAAAACCCTGTTGCCACATTATACCTTGGCATAGAAAATTTGATAATCCATTGTCATTCATATGATGTTCACTTATGACAACAATGTCAGGATTATTACATTCTTCAGTCAAAAAGATAGCTAGTTCCTCCTTTTGTGTTCTAGATTTCTTATATTTTAATGGTACACAATGAAAGATTTGCTATACATACTACTGTCAATTTTGAGATGGACTGGGCATGTGGCACGCATGGGTGAGGAGAGGGGGGCGTATAGGGTCTTGGTGGGGAAACCGGAGGGAAAGAGATCACTGGGGAGACCAAGGCGTGGGTGGGTGGATAATATTAGGAATGATCTCCAGGAGGTGGGATGTGGGTATATGGACTGGATTGGGCTGGCCCAGGATAGGGACGGGTGGTGGGGGCTTGTGAGTGCGGTAATGAACCTTTGGGTTCCATAAAATGTGGGGAATTTCTTGACTAGCTGGAAACCAGTTAGCTTCTCAAGAAGGACTCTGCACCATGGAGTAAGTGAGTACTACTGTCAATTTTACTCCTACCAGGCCTTAAATTCACACAAAAAAAATCATTACTCCTTACAATTGGTTTTGACCTTAGTCTTTTAGCTGGTTGAGTTGGCAATACAGATTTCAATTCCTCTTCTCTTTCAATTGGTGTTACCATTGGAATTTCATACCATTCCAAACTTTGGTGTCACCTGTTCCAGTCAGCTACTTATATGTTCTCATTTTTTCTGCTATAAAGCTAGTTATTTTGTCCTTACCAAATTCCATTAAGTGTAGTTCATGTCTTGTAAAAAATTCTCTTGATAACTCAACACTCATGAACTTTGTGTGCTTGTACTTACTGGAAATTCTATCCAATTTTCTATTAAATGTCCATGTTTCTTAACTGATAATTGAAAGTTCATTCAAGTCATATGTCACTGGAACATTTACACATATGATTTTCACATGTCAATTGTCAGTCAGGGAGTTGTGTGCTTTCTTGATCCCTCTTGGTGAGTTATTCCAAATGATGTCATTGGTATCTCTCCAGATAATAAGCATATCTTCTTTGGTTAGGTTCATTATTTCCTTCTCTGCTACTTTTGTTAAGACTGTGATCCCTGCACCTGGATTGACATTACTTCACAGTGATCTGGCAGTATATCCTGTAATTTGCTGGTGCAGTCTCTCTTTCATGGCTATCACTTATTAAAACAATCTTGTGTTTATTTTGTTTATGTTTTTTGTCCTTTCACTGGGTGGGTTAGATGTTGCAGTTTGTTTAATTACTTCCAAGTTATTTGTTGTACTAGGTGGCTTCTTCATACTGCTAGGTGTCTTCTTATTATTGCTTACTTGCATGGTTATTATGGTAGGTATCATATGCTATCCTCTTAATTCTGCTTCCAAGCTTCTATTTCTGCATCCTGCAACAATTTCTGCCCATTTTGGTTTTGTTAAATCCAGCATCAGATTTCTTCTTTTTTATTGGTAGAAACTCCCGGCCTAGTTTTGTAACAAGGGCATTAATAACTTCTTTAACACGAAGATGTACTGTCATATAACACAATTCTTTCAGCTAATTATTGTTTCAAATTCTTTAATACTGTTGTGACTGTGAAGAGGTTCATTTTTCAATATGATTGGCTGTCAATTTAGGATGAAAAAATGTCCTAAATTCTGATAGCTGGGTTTGTGTCATTTAATTCTAGGCGCATCATTTCAAGCCAAAGATATAGACTGCATCAGGAGTGGGTCATATGGGAAACCCTGTGATGCCAGACTGACCAGTGCACTAACAATTCTAACTGTTGTGCCATAGGTCTTGGAGCAGCAGATTTGACCTCTGACCAATGGTTGTTGTGCCATGGCTGACTGTACCAACAGTTCTCCATTGACACTAACTATACAGTACGTCTGTCTGAATCATATACTTACTCCAAGTCACTGGCCATGTGGGTACCTTTCCTAACACTTGGCTAATGGAGGAATGATTCACAAGTCTGACAATCAATCTTTCCTTCATGTGGTACACACCTTCTTTTACCCACTCATATTCTGTCTCTCTTTCTCTCTCTCTCTTTTTCACACACACAAAGGCTCTGGTGACCAAGTTAAGATGGTTTAAAAATTATGTGTGTAGTTTAGAAAATGCAAATACAGAGAAGTAGGTTCATTTTAGCCCTTCAGAGTGGGAGTATTTAAGTACCCCCCAGTGTGTAGCGTGACTTGGGGGAAGAATTTAAGTGTACTGAAATTTTACTCAAGTGAGTTATGAAGTGCTGGCATTTTAATCTGAAATACCTTTAAGCTCCTTCTTCTTTTTCTTCTTATTCTTCTTCTTCTTCTTCTTCTTCTCCTCCCCCTCCACCACCCCTTATCCTTCTCCTCCTTCTTCTTCTCCTCTTCCTTCTTCTCCTTCTCTCCCCTTCTTCTACTTCTACTTCTCCTTTCTCTTCTCCTCCTCTTCTCCTTTCCTCCTTCTCCTGCTCCTCCTCCTCATTCTTCCCCTTCTCCTCCTCCTTCTTCTCCTTTGTCTCCTCCTCCTCCTTATTCTCCTCCTTCTCTTCTTCTTCCTTATTTCTTCTTCTTCCACTTCTCCCTCTCCCTCCTCTTCTTCTTCCTCCTCCTCTTCCTCTACTTCTTGCACTTCATCTTCCTCTTCTCTTCCTCCTTCCCCTGTATGAATGAAACTTGCAATGGTATTTCCCCCTAGACTGTAGATAATAAATATACATGTTAGTTTACCTCCATAATAATTCTTTGTATGGTATGCCTTGTAACAGTAATATACAATTTCTTATTTTTGTTATCATGCTTGTTGCAGACTGCACGCTGTTTTGTTAATTCATATTTCCTTCTTGTGGCAGGCACTCCTTACGTAAAATGCTACTCTGTAACACTAGTTTTATTTCCAACTCCTGCACAAAGCATAGTATTTGCATTCCCATATGTTTCGGCCACCTATTTTAGCCACCATCAACCATCCTGTCAGTCTCTTTATGGTACTGTCATTACCATGGTGACATGGTATTTTACACTGCAGAGAATATGCTCCTGGTACTCATCTCTGTTAGAGGCTGAGTTGACCCCAGGGCCATAGTGCAATCAGAAGAATTTTATGTCAATGAAAAATTCCAATGACATCAGCTGGGATCGAACCAGCGACCTTCCAATTTGCAGCACAGCACCTTAACCACTGTGCTACCACGGTCCCCGCAGCAACAAGTACTTTGTGGAACTGTCAGATACTCATACTATTACAAGTTAGTATAAAGTAATTCCATACCATGAAAATTAAAATGATTTTTATATCCTACAGACATGATATGTATACCATTTTGCATTTCTCTGAGAGATTACAGCAATTCAGCTGGTGATCTAGTGTGCAATGTCATGGAGTTCGTAACAAATATTTGGTACAAAAGATGGACTGGTGACAAAGGACATAGTTTGTTACATACACATGAAGACCATAACCCACATAAATTGATCCACACTTCAAGATGACAGAAAATGAAAAGAATCACCTTTTGGGAACTGTGTAATAGATTATCTGAAAGCCAGCATCTTTATGTACAAGAATAAAGTAAGCAGATTAAATTTGCTTCAACTGCTCATGAGACAATAGCATGAGTCTGCATTTGCAGTATGTGAGCACAACCTAATAGTCCACAACATGTTAAATTTACATTATGGTCAGCACCGCTTGAGATTCCACACTGATGGGTTAAGTTTAATTTCAGTTTCACTTCATAAATCAGTGCACATGAATGAAGTATACATATGAATAAACAAATGAATGAATGGAATAAATGAATGAATCTGTCAGTCTCCTGTATAGGAATACAGACTGTGGCTGTTCACACTGATGCCTTCAATGTGAAAGTGGTGGTGCTACTACAAAGTTTTCAGACTGATGATGGCAAAGGTGATAAGACACAGAATGATGATTGTGCTACTATAGAAGAAAGCATTCAGCTCTACAGTGCCTGTTTCATCCTCACCTGGCAAACTGCATAGAAGTTGTGGTCACTCCTACTATGAGAGCATATGTCTGCAGCAGAGAATGCAAAACAGCCATTGCAGTCAAAGGTTTCACTTACATGAGGAATATCCCATGCCAGTGGCCTATCTGGAACATAAGCATAAAGAGATATCACAGCACAAGTGCAAAATGCATTCATCAGTGATATAATTCATTTTTGGATTCTAACATACGACACACATTTTAACAGCATTCTTACTACAGTCAGATGAGTTTGTATTGTGTCACCATACATACTTCAATCGTCAAGTATTGTTTAGTATCATTATATCAGAATATTTTGTATGATTATTGTATTACATTTCTGTTTTTCTTAAAGATCATGGAAAACAAAAGATACACATCTGGTGAGTGACCTTTCACTTGTGCAATACTGTACAGCTGAATACTACAACAAAAGCCAAGATATATGGACAGATAAAGCACTGCATAATATTGTGTATTTCCTTATTCAATGCTAAAAATGAACAAGACAGGCAGTGTACATACAATGTAACACTGGCACATTCTCATAAGGTTCATACATCCAGGGTTTATCGTGACAGCCTGATTTAATGTTGCCAGCAACAATAACATATACTTAGGTCTTCATGTAAATTACCCTTATGTTTGCCCAGCTTTACCAAATTTGGGGTTTCTCAACAGATGTTCATGAGAAGCCAAATTTCATGGAAATTCATCCAATGAAAGCTGCACAGGACAGACATGACACTGGTAATAGGAGCTTTCTGTAACTATGTGAACGTGCCTAAGAACCCTATAATATACACTGTTTACAACCCTAACTGTCTTAGATGTGTGACCCAATCATGCCTATTTGCTCCTAAATCTCTTACAACACTGCATATCACTATGTATTTTCTTATTCAATTATGCAGTACAAATCACAAACTGAAATATGCACTGTTTATAGGAAGAGACCCCTAATTAAGTGTGTCTCCCTATAAACGGTGTACTCTGTTGGTTTTTAATTTGTACAATTTTTGTTGTGAATATGTCCAACTTTGTGTCTGTACATGATGCAATGCAATGCAGAGACATCTCAAAACTTGCAAACCGCTTGTTGAACTGAACCATGCTCATGTTGCAACAATCAGCATGGCTCTCATTTTCATTTTTCTTTGCACTTGGTAAGCTTTATTTATGAGGAAGAGGATTTTCAATGTTATGATTACCACTCAGTTTCAAGGTTGTACAATCAGACCCATGTTTCATCACCAGCCAGAAGTTATTTAAAAAATTTTCTTCATTAATCTGTGTATTCAAGCATGCCAGAAGCAACAGATATGTCATCCTCCTTTTGTGCCTGTATCAGCAGTCATGGAATAAACATGGAGTTCACATGTAACTAGTTACTGATGTTTTGAAAGAACTATGATTCTTCAAAATACTGGTAAACATGTACCATTCAATATAATGTAACATCCATGATGACTTGAATCTTCAGCAGCATTAATGTGCATGAACTATCAATATTCAGTGTCACTGAAATCTGTCTGCTGCTTTTGGTGATGGAACATGATGTACAGACATGAGCTTTTCATTGAACATTCATTTTATGTAGTTCAATCAAATAAACAAAAAAGAACAAAATGATGACATACACACACACACATGTGCATTTCACAGATCCATTTTCTGCCTTAACAGCAGTTGAATATGAGTATGTCAATCACATAAATCAGACAACCACAGACACACATAACAAATACATCATATTATATACTTTCAAATTAAATATACTTTTGAGAGCCACACAATGCACGACTCCCAGTCACATTTAAAACAAACAAAATTTGATCAACCTAAAGAATATTAAGACAAACTGAATTACATTAAACACATTAAAGCATATTAAACATGAGGCTAAAATTTTGAATCTACAGAAGTGCAGAAGTTAATGAAGTGGTATTTAATTATGAGAGAAGAAATATTCAAGAGAATACACAGTGTGACTAATTAGATATCTTCTTAGTGCCACCTTAAAATGTAATATGTCATTTTTAATTCTTGATATATCTACTGGTAAACTATTAAAACTTTTAAAGCACAGTAAGTAACCCCTTTTTGTATACATTTCCATTGGTAAGCTATTCACACAACATGTCACAAAATTAGATTATCTGTGTTCACAAAACTTCTGTATTTGAAATAAAAGACAGTAGGATGGATAAACAGACACACATACTGTACACACAGGTCAACAAAAGCACAAACATCAACGCACCTTCATCTGGAACATTTCTATCAAGTACAATCACATTCTCGAGGTCGACAAACCTCACTCTTCCCCGTGCATCAACAGCAATGTTGTCGGCAGATACATCAGTGAGGTAGAAGCCAAAGTATGGATGACTGTCAGTGAAGTTATGAGCCGCAATAAGCAGCTGATAGGCAAAATGTGCTCGCTGTAGCCATGGAGCATTATGGAACAACGTCAGCATCTCCCCAGCATATTCCTCCACAACAACCCGCCCACATGCACCAACATACTTTGCCACTGGCCACCCATCCTCCTCCTGCAGCACCTGTGGACAGCATCAGATTCAGGCCTTCAAAAAGTGTGTTCTTAATTACCAAGAAGTAAATGTGTATTAAGTGTTGTTGTGCACATTTTTAAGCCTTTCTGACAAGACCCTCCAGGCAAACATTCAGCAGAACAGCCAAAAGCTGTTGCCTGCCAAACCCTGTGCTATTCATCACTTACACTCTCTGTCCAATCATCACTATGAATAACCTAAGCAGATGACAAATTAGATTAAATATGCCAAGATATGAACTAATGACCACCTGCAAACGAAGCAATTCTGATTTTTTATTGATGGATCTATTCCATTGAATTTATGAAGATACCTGCAAATGTTTTGCAGAATTTAAAATGTGTTACCCAAAAGAATGTTACATTAAAACTTGGCTGCAGCATGTACAACCTTCATCTAGCAATGCCCTATGCAGTACTTATGGCTTGGGTTCTAATGTTTTAAATTCAGAGATTGTGCATACCTGTAACAGCAGTGGTTCTGGATTTATCATAACAGTTGTCCAGATGTTGGCATGCAACACATCAGTACTAACATCCTTGTTTTTGTAAAATACATTGCTGAACAGATGTTCCAGGTTTGTCACAGCTGGACAGAGGAGCAGGCTGCCATCCTGCCTGGCCACATGCTGTCTCATGGATTGCAGCAAGTCACCTTGCTTCCAGATTGCCTTATTCACATGACAAGATGAACCTAAATTGGCCTCTTCACAGATCACCTTGTCCAACTGTTCCAATTCTTTTGCATTCCCCAGCTTTTTAAAAACAACCTTCTGACTACCCAGCATACCAAACAAAACATTCTTTGAGTCCAGCATATTCACAAGTCTGGTGGCTATGCCATAGGGGTGCAAGGTGAGAAGTCCTCTGGTGATAGCAGGACACAGTGACACACCGTAGCATGCTGGACATTTCTCAACTTCTGTGAGGTCTCTAACTGAAGGCCATAGCAAGCAAAGTATCAGCAAAACAAGGCACAGTGATGCCAACAACAGTACCAACATCCTTCTTGCTCTCCACTTGCAATGTAAATAACACATCTGGTCCTGCAAGCAGTCAGTAACTTACATGAAAATTTTAACTATAATAACTAAACAAACGGTGTGTCTTTCCTGGAATACTGGTGGTAATTCAACTAATCAATACATTCATGTCATTATGGAACCCAAAGATGCATATGAAAGGCAACCATGTATTCCATTACACAGCAGTTTCAGATAGTTCACACTGTATGCCACTTCTTGAACATTAATCTTAACATAATTTACATCTAAGTTTTCTGAATGACCTTTCTCTTGCATATTTGCAACAAAAGACACTGCTTGTTTTCCTTTTGAAGATGTGAGGTCAAGTTTAGAAGTGAACAATCAAGTTTTGCAACACGGACATGGAAAACACAAACTTCACGCACACACACACACGTACATGCATACATACATGCATGCATACGTACATACACATACATATATACGGCAGTGAAGATGGAACTCAGAATGAACAATAAATTTACATAGGAACTAAGAATTCTGTGAGCAGATAATGTCACTCCTCTACATAACCTTACTCTGAATGTCAATTCTTGAAGCATGTATAAAGTTGTGCATTATTTTGGAAATTTTGCTCTTTGTTGGATAATAAACTGAATCATACACAAATAAGGGCGTTAATCACTGTAGACAAAACATACATGTCTTAAAATATAATAAGTGAAGTAAATACTGGGTACATCACTCTTAACAACTATGAACAAAATTTTACCCATCATTCTTCCATTACAATTAACTCTTCATGCAAATTTACTGGGGATAATCAATGTTAATTTGATGAAACACAGATCAACTATGGATCACCAATCATCTGAAAAAATGACAGCACAAAGCAGCTGTATAGCTTGTATTTAAAGACTTCAAGAAAGTCTGGGGGCATGGACTGGATTGATCTGGTTTGGGATAGGGAGAAGTGGCAGGCTCTTGTGAATGCTGTAATAACCCTTCAGGTGCCATAAAATGTGGGGCATTTTTTGAATAGCTGAAAACCTGTTAGCTTATCAAGAAGGACTCTGCTCCATTGAGTTTGTCCTGTGACTGGGTTAGGGCTAAAATTTGTGTAACATTCTGCATGAGAATGGTTAACCATAAAACAAATTAGGGGTTTAAATGAATCTTTAAGTGAGTCATCCCTGTTGTGTTCAGTATATTGTGAGCAAGGAATAAGTTTAAATAAGTCAAAACACAACTAATGTCTTAGATATTTTATTTATTTTGGGTGACAACATGTTTTGGGCCATCTTCAGGTCACAAGTATAAATCTGAGGAAGCTATACAATGTAAGTTTTGAAACAAGTCATATAGATCTAAAATATGAGATCTTGTCATTCTCATATTTATAGTGGTTATAGCTAGTTTTAAAAACCCACAGTGAAATTCAGATAGGCAAAAATGTATGACATATTTCCTATGATGAATGGTCTAAAAAAGGAAGTGCATACATATCTACATGTTTTACACCTTTGCTTGACAGCATACTAGTATGAAGGTCCAAGTGAACTAAGTAAAAGGTAAAGGTAAAGTTTTCCCATTACAGACCAGGTGTGGCCCAGAGGGTGGGTAGAGGTATAGCTCTACTCTTCCATGACCACAGCACTAGAAGGGGGTGAGTGGTCAGCAGCATGCCCCGGCCACACAGGTGAACTAAGTAGGATTGAAATTTAAAGGCATATCAGTTGCTGAACAACAATGACACTGTTATATAATGGCTGGAAACTTAAACAGTACAAATGAAAACATAAAAGCTTTATTAGTAACTAATCTATATGTAAATGCTGAGAATACTGGGTATATGTTCATGTCTCAACATCATCATTCAGGACACAAACACACAGCTAATAAATCCAAATGGGAATGGCAGTAACATATCAAAACTGTGTGCATGAAAAAATTAGGAGCAGACTACACTTAGAAACTGCCTGATACAATTTTTTCAACAAATTCTCTCATTTGCTGTTTAAAATCATAAGGATTATGATACACAGTGATATACTTTTGCCTCTGGCTTTCTATAGGTCTGAAACATGATCTTTCACACTAAGGAAAAACTAGTTGAGGGTACTTGGGCCAAAAAGGGAAGAAGTAGCTGGAGGCTGGAGAAAATTGCATAAGGACAATCTTCACAATCTGTAGGCTTTGACAATTACTACATGGTAGCTTCAAAATGTTCCCAGAATCTCTGTATTTCTGATAAATACAACACAATTATTTAAAGTACATATCCTTCAAAATAGTCCCCTTGTGCAACTATACACTTGTGCCAGTGCCTGTAAAGGTGTTGGAAACCTTCCTGAAAGCCACTTTGTGAAAACCTTTTCAGCTATTCCATCACATTCTTAATGAAGTCAGTAGCATCACAATATTGTTGCCCCTTCAATGCTGACTTCAGTTGAGGGAACAGATAAAAATCAGCTGAAGCCAGGTCAAAGGAATATGGGGGATGCTCCAGCGTTGTCACATTGTTCTTTGCTAAGAAATCCATGACCAAAACCAACCGGTGTGCTGGAGCATTGTCATGAAGAAAAAAACCAACTACTGATTCTACATTTTTCAGGGTGGTTCCTTCTGACTGCATCCTCCGGTGACAAAAGATGTCAATGTACATTTATTTATTCATAGGCTTACTTTCAGGGATCAACTCATAATTACACCAGCATATTCCCGGAACTTTTGGAAGCTGCTACATATTTGGGTGTACAAATGATGTGATTAAGTTTGTTGAAAAGATCCACTATAATAACTTATTAATAAATTCCTCTAACAAGACAAAAACCACGTGGAACATCACTAACGATAATATAAAAAACCTTGGAGAAACGACATATCATTTATAAATATAAATGGTACCATAACACATAATAGCCAAGTTATAGCAAACAATTTTACTACTTACTTTTTGACAGTAGCTCAACATATTCATACTAAATTTCTAAAAACTTAAATTCAGTCGTTAGTGAAAATAATTCCCTAAATTATTTATATGATGTATTTAAACAACTGACTCCATCCATCGAACTTAAATTTGTATCCCCTAAGGAAAATGAAGATTGAGTTAGTTCTCTTAAAACAAAAAATTCTCATGGTTATGATGGGATTTCCACAAAAATCCTAGAACAAAGTATTCCATATATCTTATCACCTTTAACCTACAAATGTATCTTGATGATATCCACAGGTATATTTCCTACTAGACTGAAATTTGTGGAAATAAAACCTCTATATAAAAAGGGGGAAACGGTAAATATTTCTAATTATAGGCCCATCTCCGTGCTGACTTCTTTTAGAAAATTTTTTAAAAGATTATTTTCACTAGATTAACTCGCCATCTTAACTACAACTATATTTTGACTGAAAAGCAATTTGGTTTAAGAACTAAATCATCTACAGACTTAGTATTCTATAATCTAATAAATTATATACTCATGTCACTAAACAATAAAGTATTAGTTCGAGGCATTTTTTGTGATTTAAAAAAGCTTTGATTGTGTTGATCATTACCTGTTACTGTCAAAAATGCATTGGTAGGGTATCTCAGGTAAAGGATACAATATAATTCAATCTTATCTGAAAAATAGATATCAAAGAGTAATTATAGCTAATGAATCAAGGCTATATTACTCTGAATGGGAACCAATTAGATATTGCATTCCCCAAGGCTCCATCCATGTTCCCTTGTTCTTTATATTGTATATAAATGATCTCCCAAAAACCATGGCGAATTTGGCTAATGAAGTTCTCTTTGCAGACGGCACAAGTATGAATATTACAAAGTCCGACCCAATGGAGTTTACCAATACCATAAATAGAAATATTATAAAAATAAACAGATGGTTCAAGAGTAATTCATTGTCATTAAATATTGATAAAATCCACTTCCTTCAGTTTCATACGAAAGTTAACCAAAGTTATGACATTCCAATCTCCTAAGAAAATGAACAAATCACACAGGCTCAAAATATAAAATTTCTTGGAATAATAATAGACTCAAATTTATCACAGAAACAACATATCGATGACAAAAATACCCAAACTTAATAAGGTATGTATTGCAGTCAGATCAATAAAACCTTTTATGTCACTAGAAACAATGAGATTGATTTATTTTTCTTATTTTTACTCTATCCTTTCTTATGGGATTATATTCTGGGGTTATTCAGTACATAGCAAATACATTTTTAAAATTCAAAAAAGAACCATTACAGTTGTCACAAATTCTGGGATAAGAGACTCTTGTCACGATTTGTTTAAAAAACTGCAGCTCCTGCCTTTTTATTCTCAGTACATTTATTCCTTACACATGTTTGTAGTTAAAAATAGAGATTAATTTTAATTAAACTCCGATATTCATAATACAATAATAATTTCCATTTGCCCTCAGTACAATCAAAGTTGTTTCAAAAAGCAGTTTTTAATTCAGGAATTAAAACGTGCAATCACCTTCCATTGACTATCAAGGAGTTGTAATATGATGTCAAATAATTTGAACGAGCCCTGAAAAGATTTATTCAATCAAACTCCTTTTATTCTTTTGAAGAGTATTTTTAATGTAACTGGAAATGAGTGATGCTCTGTTTATTTCTATATCATATTTTGATTTTCGTAAAATGAGTTAAACATTTTAGATTTTGTTTCTTTATATTTTAAATGTACTGAGTCTTATTATTGTATATTATTATTTTATTCACAAAATTTTCTCTTCAATCTTGTATATTTAGTACTCTATGTTTGTTGTGTTTCTTTTATTGTTAGTAATATGATTATTTCCATATCTTGTAAAAAGATTTATGGAAAAATAAATGACATAAACATGAACATGAACAGGATACGATGGGTAGGGCCGTGACACGTATGGTGGACACAGAAATGTAGGAAGGCGACAGCTCAAAGTCCTAGCCGTGAATGGGAAAACACAAATAACACGCATCATTCAAAGGTGTGATGGGAGGGCATGGTGGGCATGGAATGCATTCGTGTGGCTCAAAATAGACAGAATTGTCAGGCTGATGTGAAGACAAGAACTGCCTTCATTACCCATTAAATGGGCGCAATTTGATCAGCTGTGACACTATTTGCTACTCAGACTATCGCCAGGCAATGGTGCGTCAGACGTAACAACCAATCTAATTTGCTACCAACTCTAGTAAAGTGCATTACTTCAAAATTATACCCTGGAGAGACTCTAACCAAAGTGGAACAACCGGAACTGCAAAGCCGTTTACTGTGCCTTCAGGTACAGCTACAGATATTCCGACAGAAATGTTATTACGGAATTTAATAGGGCACCTTACACGGGAGTAGATAGTGGGTTTAACAGATTACCTTATACTCGTCCTTTGAGTCTTTGTTTCGTTTGAACTTCTTTTGTTATTTTCGTTTGAAATTAGTGCCATATAGCTGACCATCTTCGAAGGATTGTATTAACACGTCTCAATCAATACATTTTAACCTAACGAGTAACTGATTATCTCGACACTGATGGTCAACCATGTTGGTTTTACTGAGTGAAGTGATTTAGTTGTGGTTCACGTGATTTGGGGGTGTTGTGAGTTGAATTTCATGTAACTTGTCGTACAAAAGGCTATGAAACTTTGCATTTGCATAATATAATGCGTTTAGGAAATGTTACAAAGATTGTTATTGGATGGTGGGTTTAGAGAGATGTTTCTTGATTTTATTATTTGCTATACGGAACGTGTAGGTTATGTACATTCTTTTATATTCACTGTATGAAGTAACGCATTAATGTGGTACCAGTAGTAACTAGAATATCAGTGTTCATTGGTATGCATTATTCAACACGCATCCAGTATAAGTGCTTTAGACATGTTTTTGGAGAAGGCTACTGAAATATGTGTGATCATTAACCAAGCAACATATGATGATAAGGTGCTGAGTTGGTTTCACAATTTGATTTAAATATTTTGCAACACCTACCATCAACTTTTCGACAGCACTTCGTTAGTGTAACTTCGTGAACCCAACAGCAACGCAAAATGTTAATAAACCATAAGTAGGTAAACATTTAGGGTAGAGGGAGAATGTTTAAACTGACGCTTCGTAAGCTTTCATGATCATTAAGGAAGTTGCACTGGATAGTTATATATTTATGTGCTATTTTATATTTTTATTTTAGAATAAACGAGCGCATAAAATGTGAGTCTTCTGTTCCAGGGCAATTGTGACAACAGGTGGGTTGTACAGTTTTGTACTTTCTAAACAGTCGGTTGATAAGCATCGCTATGAGGGTATGAAAGTGAGGGAACGCATCCGAAGATCGAATGAAGGAGAGTACAACAGTGGTCCTAGAAAGTTCACTGGCTAAGATTGAAATAGTGTGGAAGAAACATGGCTGGTTTGCCCCCACTGGACACATCCAAGCTCCAATTGGTGCAGGAGCTGGAGATTGAGATGATGTCTGACATGTATAACAGAATGACTGCTGCATGCCACAAAAAGTGTATACCTCCTAAATACAAGGATGCTGAATTAGGGAAAGGTGAATCTGTCTGTTTAGATCGTTGCATTGCCAAATATCTGGATATTCATGAGCGTATTGGAAAGAAACTGACTCAGTTGTCAATGCAAGATGAGGATTTGATGAAAAGGATGCAGGCTGAGCAGCCACAACCAAAAACATAACTTTTTTATGACAGCATTGTGTCCTGTAATTGTACTGATGATGTAGTAAATAAAGTTTGTAGTTCCATACAATAGCATGTAATATTCCTTCATTTTTAAAAACATCACTATGCATTGTAATAATTGGCTGCAATGATAAATGTTAGCATCAAGCCTACAGGGGTAGCATGTATGTGGCATCTTTGAATGCAGCCCAGATTACAGTTTTATAAGTAGAAACATTTGTTTCAATATAATACAATCATTTATCAAATCATGGAATGAAACTTGGTATATTTGCATACAAGTGGTAGTGGGTGACCAAACAATTGCCTATCATATAAATTTTTTAAATGAAGACAAGTCAAACACAACTAGAGTATATATTTTATATTTACAAAGTGTATTTTAGAAGTGAGTACATGTTTCAGCTCTCTTCACTCAGCCATTATCAGGTTGTTAAGTCTTTATCAAGGAACCTATACAACTTATGATATGGTACAATATGTGAAAATTATTATGATTCAACGAGATCTCGTTTTTGTCTATAAAAGCTCATTATAACATCTTTTTTCTTTCAACACAATAATGTGAAATTATAAAATTTATGGAACTTGACTAATGTATTTTGGGTTAAATTGTAGCACCTTATTTTGTAGTATAATACGCTGATGGCGAATGATTCTTTTTTACAATTGAAATAGTGTGGTTCTAAATATTTATAAAATGTTCTAAGATCTAGTAATACATATGGGAAGGAAAATATATTAGGTGTGAGTGTTTAAAATAGGAGATATTATGCAGAATTATTTACTTATCATAGTGAAGAATGCCATCCATATGGAGTGATAGTAATTAGGTATTAGATGATGCTGTATGGAGTTGGTGTTTTACACATCTGTAGTGGGGATCACCAGCAATATAGAATTGATGTGTTTTGTCTGCAGCAGAGTTCGTCAGTTGAAGTTACATGCTTTATATATTTTTGATGAGGAGCAGTCGGAAAATGTTGTGGCTTTCAGATGCGTATTTTTCAAGTGTGTCATATATGAAATATGTTGTAGGTGTTCAGAGACGGCTGATATGTTGGTTGCTATAACAGAAGCGATGCTAGACAATGTAGTTATCTTAGTTGTTAAAGATGATGTTTTCGTGTTCTGTTGTGAGTCTTCAAACATGGAAGCTGCTTCAAGAAATACTTGAAAACTGGTTTGTAGCTTTTGCATTGATGTTGAGCGGTAGTGGAGTAGTCTTCCAACGAGCACAGACATGTACCCTCCACTACTGCTACTACATAATATCTCATATTTTAAACACTCACACCTAATATATTATCCTTCCCATATATGTTTCTAGATTTTAGAACATTTTATAGCTATTTAAAACCACACTATATCAATTGTAAAAAAAAGAATCGTTCACCATCAGTGAATTGTACTACAAAATAAGGTGCTATAATTTAACCCAAAATACATTAGTCAAGTTTTATAAATTTTATAATTTCACATTATTCAGTGTTTAAAGAAAAAGATGTTATTATGAGCTTTTATAGACAAAAACGAGATATTGTTGAATCATAATTATTTAAGTTCACATACTGTACCACGTCATATATTGTATAGTTTCCTCAATAAAGACTTACGACCTGATGATGGCCTAGTGAATAGAGCCAAAACATGTACTTACTTCTAAACTACACCTTGTAAATAAATAATATATAATCTGGTTGTATTTGACTTCTTTATCTTCATTTAATAAATTTTTATCTAGCACAGTGGGGATGGCCCACTTAAAGATTATGCCCATCACATGTTGAATGACTACTAACTTGCTTCAGCAAATGGTGTCAGAGTACTGTGCGAGTTAAAACTTGCAGTTTATTGAGAGATAGGCTTAGAAGTGTTAGGATATGTCTGTGCTGACAATAGTAATTGATAGTCAATACTGATAGTTTTCTCTTTTCCAGCATTGGGTTCATGAGGAGTGATCATGGTGTTGCAGAAAAATTGTGTTGCACAAACTTTGTATGGGAAAAATAAGATTATATCAATGCAAACCCTTGTGGACACCCTCGCTGCCCGTTACTTCAAATACAGCATTTTGGGGGATTGAACATTTTCACAGTGCTTGGGAAGCTGATGCTGCCAGTTCCTTGCGCAGTATTTAGAGTTTTCAGAGTTTCACAAATTTTTTCTCCAGCCATATTTATTTTCAACTTTTTTTAGGCAGGGCATCCCCATTGTGTTATAATCTAATAAATAAAGTAAAAGTAATAATAATTTGAGTCTAACACAACTTTGATTATCATTTTAATTAATTTACAGCAACATGTTTCAGCTCTTGAAAGCCATCTTCAGACTGAATATAAGGAGTATATATAATACAGTGCCATAAAATGGATGAGTTCTCATTGACATAAAGTTTTAAATTACTAAAAGGATATTATTAAAATAAAGTATGAATTGTGATAAAGCTTGTAAATACATTGAACTTCATAACTCCTAATACTATTTCGTATGGTTAAAAATGGAGTTGTTGAGGTGTAGGCTATTAGACTTTAGCGGTTAATGGGAAGCACCAGTATGTCACTGCAGAATTTATGATGTAATCTGTAACAGAATATATAGGGATGTAGGAAGTGTGTTACAATGTTATCAATGGGTGATGTATAATTATTATGGTACTTACATTTTTTGGTGTATAGGTGTATGTGCTGGTTAGTTTCTATTCATGTTATATATTTAAGTATGATTTTATTGTATATATATATATATATATATATATGGTTCACATTATAATGTCACGTGGTATGTGTTCTTATTTTATACGTGAAAGTATGTTTTCCATAGTGTACTGTGTGTTATATATATAAATGAACGCTGCTCACTGTTTTCAGGAACCAACCAGCACAAACACTTATACACCAAAAAATGTAAGTAGAGTAATACACTTTCCACATCCTATATACCATATTGTTACAGATTACATAATAAATTCTGCAGTGAGATATACTGGTGCTGCTCAAGTCTAAGAGCCTACACCTCAGCAACTCCAGTACCTTTAACCATACTATATGATATTAAAAGTTTTAAGGTTCAATGTATTTACAAGTTTTATCACAACTCATACCTTATTTTAATAATGCCCATTTAATAATTTAAAACTTTATGTAAATGAAATCTTGTCCATTTTATGGCATTGTATTATATATACTCCTTTATATTCAGCCTGAAGATGGCTCTTAAGAGTTGAAACATGTTGCTGTAAGTTATTTCAAGTGATAGTTAATTAAAGTTGTGTTAGACTGTATTTATTATTACTTTATTTTCAACACTGTATAGTCAAAATTGCAAGGGAGAAGGGGTTACTCTAGATATATTTGTTGAAAAGTAGCTGTTACCAAGTTCAAGGTTGTGTAACTTTGGTGAAATTATTGGTATTCAATTGTAATTTACATAATAGTGCTGCAATATCAAAACCAAAGTCTTTGCTACTAGAAAATGTAAGACAGAAGATGAGGGTCACACATTTCAACAAAAATGGGGAGAGGAATATGATTCATTACATTTTGTTTCATTGATTGCTGCAGTACGGTGACAGCTCTGTTAGAGAAATGCCACCACATTGTGACAGACAAGATGGAAATGTGTGACATACTTCTTAATTCTGTCTCAGAAGGCTGGGAAGATCCAGTGCCAGTTGTTTTTTCCAAAATTGTCCAAATTTGCACCCACAGGATACTAATTGTTCTGGTCATTACTGTCCCTCCCTGTCCATCTGAATGAAACAAAGGTCATAACTGGTATGAAATATTTCCATATCCATTATGAGCTTGAGAATACTGTGGCTGCTTTGTAGTTGACACTTGCCATTCTGAACTGCAAATGGAACCTAGGACTCTGCTATGAAAAGAATAGTTAGCTGAACTTTATTTAATATTGTAGATTCAATTTTACACTCAGCTATACCATAATAATTTCATGACATTTTCCTTTCATTACATAATGAGTTCTTCAATATTTTGACCATCTGTAGTAACACATGAATCCAGTTAATTTATTCTGCCATTCCCTAGACTTTTTCACACCGAGATGCTCATTTCTTGACAGTGCTGCCTTCTTTTCTTGGAAGACACATTTCAGTTGACAATTATGTTTTTTCAGTAATTAAATATACATATTCAACCATAGCTGAGATCAGTGTTGATACTGTGCCAGATGGTCAGACCCCTTCATTCCTAGATGAATATGGAGGTCCAAGTGAATAACTTGTATATGGGAGACTGTCTCAGTTCCACATTTTCCAATGTATACATCAAAATGGACTGCTGTAGGACTGAACAAGGTATCCATGATCAATCCAACTGTGAGTTTTGAAGCTGTAATCACTAATTTGAAGCTTACTCTGTTATGCTATGTCTACTGAGTTGATAGGCAGTGTCAGGCTGGTGAACAAAACAAACTTTTCTATGAAGCAATATTAGAAGACAGTTGGCAGCTTATCTTCTTTGAGGGCTTATATTTCAGTTCCTACTTACAAGCATCCACAGTGTCATTAATGTGCAGGATTGCGCCCATCCTACATTTTTAATTTCTAATTCTGCAGCTGTTAATTTGAAATAAAATAAATTAGTCTTTCCTTGTGGTGGTAACAAAATGAGAAGTTGTTCCTTACACACTACAATATCCTAATGCTCCTAAGCTGTTCCAAATGCATGACGTCCATACTGTGGTAACACCATATACAGCAGCCTGTCTTGTGTGTGGCAATTCTGTTTCAGACATGGTGATTGTGACTGCACCCAGAAAGTCAGCCCGCCTGACTCCCAGAATGTAATGTGACACCAGTGGGGCACTTCTGTACAACCTGCACAAGTTAAGTCCTGTCCTGTGCAGTTCCCTTGTACTTCTCCATTACATTTCCCACCAAACACGTCTGAAGAGCTTTACAGCTGAATGAAACCTTACTTTTCCTACACCAACAATGACAACCATTCTCTTCTATCTTATCTTGAAAAGTTACACAACTCAAAAAAGAAGTAATAGTTTTAAAAAACTAATTTTTATATCTAACAGGCTGTTCTGTTATAATGTGAGACTAATAAAATTTCCCAGCAAAGGTTTAATTCAAAACTAATCATCGAGAGAAAGACAAGTGAAAATCAAATTTGTCATGCAATATGTATATTTCAGTGACAAATGCAATCAGGCGATATTGTTCCATTTCAGTCCCACGAAATGTAGTGGAGTTGAGTTATTATGATATTTCATCCTGATCACAAGTCTTGGTCACCACCAGGACACTTAAACTTTGCCATCTTCTCTCAAATATTAAGCTGCCATCAGTAGCTGTTCCCCACTGTTCTAGTAAAAAGTGAGAGATATTTTACTAGTGTCATTAGTTCATTCAGTTTGTTGCAGAACACACAATGAAAGGCTACTGAAATGCAAATGAATGATAACACAGAACAATTTTTATGTATTTCTGATATAATGTTTTAAATCTCTCACCCTAACCATATATCTGGGGCGATGACATGCTACAGATTATACAGCAGACACACACTCTTAACAAAACAGCTTTAACCTATAATGTACTGCATTATCCCCTTGACTTACCCCCTGTATCAATATGCAGAATACAGACAGTTGGCAGCAAATTGCTAATGTATGGTGCTGAAAATTCCTTGTTTCTTGTACTGCTCAAATGGCACTGTAAAAAGACTTAACATTTCTTTAATTCTTATCCCTCCATGATCACAGTAAGACAAAATTAAAAATTTGTTTCAGCATTGATGAATATCCAATATTACTGTAAGACTGTCAAAGAAAGTGTTATAGCCAGGGCTGCAATATCCTTTTTTCAGTATGGTGAATTACATACCAAAAAATTTTCATAATTTGTGTGACAGATCAAAATATAAAAACTATCCCCCCCTCCTTTTTTTTTTCTTCTCCAGAAAGTAAATATGAGCTACAGGCAGCTTTAAATCTATGTGAGGGATAAGGGCTCAAAATTTTTTTACAAAGTTAACATCAATTTTTGTGGGTTCACTGCTGAAGAAGACTTAAGAAGAAATAAATTGCTAAAAAGGGGGAAAATTGTGTCATGTCATACTTTTGCACTCTGCATTGTTAACAGCAAAACACTCAGTGAGAGAAAAATCCATAAATGTCAAAACTGACAAGCTTGAGCACTACAGTTTTCACACTAATTCTGTTTGTCAGCTGACTTGGCGAGCAGCACAGTGTGTTGCCCCCCACCAGAAACACAAAGCACAATGTGTGACTCCAGCTGCTTGCCCTTGATAAGTTGAGGTGTGTGAACATCATCTTCTTCACCTGTGCCCAGCTGCCCCGTAGAGCCCATGCCCCATGCATAAAGCTCACCTGAACAGTAAGGGACAACAATGAATTTGTAGCAATGTAGGTGCAAATGAATGCTGCATTTTATTAAACTTCCATGATGGGTTTACAGTGTTCAAAACTGTCAGTGGCCCTGAAGTTTAATGCAAAATTTAATCAAAATCCATCAGTACACACACACATGGCACACCCAAGATAACAGCTGTTTCAATCTCATTACCAAATGTACCAACGGTGCTGTTTTAGCAGTAAACAGATGTCATGGATGCTAATGTTTCAGTACCAACACCCTCAAAAGCCTATCACAGGCCTCTGTTCTGGCCCATTCTGAAGAATGTTATATCATCACAATTTCATTCACCTCAAAAAGTTCCATATTAAGACTATCCTGAATCTGTGCCTAGATTTCCCGCAAAAAGAACTGTCAGCTACAAACTCATTTCTTGCTTTCCATTTATGTCACAGGTGCTTATCGGAATTTGATTTCATCAGTCCAACATTCTTACATGAATAGTAGGGGTCCTTATTTTATCTAATGACTATCGTTTGTTGCTTCCTCCTGCACACGTGGATGGTTGGCAAAGTGGGCTATTTTAATTCTATAATTGGAGTGACAAGAAGTGACAACCAATAATTGGCAAACAAAATAATGACCCTATACAATCTGTGGAGTTTATTGTTATGCAATTTTGACAGTCTATTTCTTAATATCTCTTATATTTAAAAGGTGACCTTGGGTATTGATTAATTAATACTGGAGTGTAAGATGTCTTTTTGACAGACATAAGAACTGCTGAGTAATTGTGAAGCCACATTTAAGACAATACCTGGGCTTGAAAGATTTTATGTTTGCTTTGTCCTAGTGTTTATACTCACCTCTATCTGTGACAGCAAATGATACAGAGTCCCCACATGATATATCCACACACTTCTTGTCCTTGAGGGCTGGGATGGGGATCAGTTCCTTAGCATCGTCACAGTCCTCTCCCAAGCCCAAGCGCCCATACTCCTTCCTCCCCAGAGCATATATTACACCTGCAACATAAAAAACACAAGCATCAGTGTGCACTCACCTCACACTCAACATAGCCTAGTTCTGTAACCACAACAACTCACCTTCACTGTCTAGTGCAAGAGTATGATGCAGTCCACCACATATCTGAACCCAACTCTTCCCCGAGAAAGCTCTTGAAATCACTGGATGAAAGTGGCTTTTCTGTTCTTCCAAACCTGCAACCAATGTGTTTGCTTGTTTTCATTTCTCCTTGATCAGCTTTCCTGTCTGCTAGAGAACAGTTTTACTCACCAGCAACAGAGCTTTTATTCAACAGAACTCCAGTAACCAAAGTGTAAGATGTTGTTCTTCAACAGATGAAGTGCTATCAAATCTCTCAAGAACTTGGAATTCGGTAACATCTAACATACAAAATATTTCACAATTCTGATGATAAATTCAGTATCTCAATCCAGTCACATTATTTTGCATCATATACCATGAAACTTGGATTTCACATTTCTGAAGGGACCATTAAGATGAATGTTAAATATAGGAAATAAAATTTATGTACCAACTGAAATTAAATACACTAAATTAATACTATATTACATTAAAATAGGTCATAGTACTGCACACCCTAGTTCACTTCTTCCACATGCCCACTGAAGTTGCTGCTTCTTTGCTGTCTCATGAACCCCATATACCTTGTTCTCAACAATACTGAGGGCAACCATCATGTTATTTTTGACATCAAACTATGTGAGGTATTTCCTCACAGTGTTATGTCCTACAATTCTGCCATAAGTATTGCTGGAGGCTCACCCCCCTCCTCCACACACACACACACACACACACATATCAGATGTAAATTTTTCATTTATTTATTAATTAATTAATTTAAACATCCACTCTATTGGGACTTGTCAAAGAAAAGGAAATAAATATCACTAATTGTAAATAACTGTTAACAGCACTCAGGAAATTATAGTAAAAACAATTACAGTAAATCAGTTACATTTAAGGATTACTATTAGTAAATATTTACCCTACTAAACTGACTTGGACTGTAAAAATGCTTCAATCATATAAAACAAATTATTCAACAAAGCTGATTTCACTTCTTTTCTAAAATGATTTAAATTATCTGGTTTTTAATCTTTGAAGGCAAGTGTTTATACAACTTAACACCCGTTTTTAACACACTTTTTGAAACAAAGTTATATTACAAAACTGCGTATGCAGGTCGTAATTACTTTTCATGTCATGTTCATGGATCTCAAAGTTTTGCTTCAAATTCCCCTTATATTTGTGTACAAAGCGCAAAACTTCAAAAACATACAGTGAAGTCACCATAAGAATTCTATTTTCTTTAAAATTGTGTCTACAGGATTCATATTTTTTTATACCTGTGATAAATATAATCACCTTTTTTTGAATACACAGTACCTTTATACTTTCTCTTGTTCCTCCCCAAAGTATAATGCCATATCGTGACTGAAAGTAAGGTCTGGCACTTCACACATTACATCACTATTACGTGATACATATATTTGAAGTGATACACCTGCTTTCAGCTGACATCAGTCACCTTTGGCTATGCTAACTTCTGTTGCAACGTCACCATCAGTAATTTGATTTAAATTAAACCCACATTTCTATAAATAAAATTCACTGTTGTAGTATGTGTGATATAGTTCCATGAGTCTGCCATTAAATGTAGTGCAAACACATTTAGCTTCATGCACGTTGCATCATGAAGCAACTTTTGATCATCACTGAAACAGTGTTCATTACAAGTTGCTGGCAGTAATAATGTCTGAAAAACCTGGTTATTCCTTGGTAAAGTGGCTGGAGAATGCTAATTCACTCTGGGGGAAAATACAACTTTCACATATTCCAGGCAACTTGTGTCTGGAGGAAGAGTGGCAGATTGGTCCATGTAAAGTAAAATCCTTCTGTTTTGAGAATTCATTTCGTCATCTAATGCCCTCAAATACTCACTAAATATAACCTGTGTAACCTAAGCTCTTCTGTTAGTTACATATCTTGTGGGAAAATTATGACAGTTTTACATCAATGAGGGTTTTCACTCTTCCAAAAGGTGGTAGTTTATCAGTCCCATCAACACTGCAGCCTCACAAAACCATTATCCTTCTTAAAATTCTTTTGACCAATACAAGGATCCCCTTTGAAACCCAGTGTCTCATTCAGTGGAAGCCTTAAGAACAGCCCAATCTCATGAGCATTACAAATATTCTTAGGTCATTAACCCTAAAAATTTTGAGTACCTGTTCTTTCACCATGGCTCTACTGTTAAAGAATCTGCACTTTTGTCCTCTCGTGACACAATTTTACATACAACACTGTATTGATCCTTAAAACCACTGACCCAGCCACAAGAGGCTTTGAAATCTTCAAAGGAAAACCTTTTGGTGACATACGGAGCCTTTTCTCTCACCAGTGTACCACCTGATTACTGTGTTACCAGTTCCATTTTACTTGAAGGATGTGGTAACAAATGATCAAGTTCTTGAAATGGTGATGTGTTTCAGGGTGTGTGTAACATTTTTGGTGTATTTCCTATTTTTAAAACTAAAGTCTTCAATGTTGACTCTGGAATTAAAAACTGGCAGCCTGTGCAACATGTGTTTCCTTTCAGCACCCACTTCAGGTAGAATGTCCATATTTTCTTGAACAAAAAATGTTTTCCTTCTCTTTGTTTCACTCATAGTGATCAACAACCACAACCATAGACTAAAGTAAAACATGGCTAGTTTAATTTGCAGCATATTCATGAAAGAACAGTAACAGAGCAACATAAAAAGGTTGTGGAACTTGCAGACACTCATAACGAATTGTAACATGAGAGTAAAACAAAACTGTTGGACAGTTCAGTTCGCAGCAGAATGAAGAATAGCTTATTTACTCAAATGTAAGACAAGGTTTTTTTTTTTTGGGGGGGGCCTGAAATATGCAAGGTTGTCTTTAAGTCCGTGTATGAAGCACTGAATCAGATGTGCCAAACTTGATCACTCTGAACCATACCATGCAGAGCTGAACCAAAGTCTGTGTCACCAAATACTGACAAAAGACAGAACAGAGCATTACTAAACTGAACTGACACAATCTGCTTTTTTTTAACTTTGTTCATCACCTAATTTTTTTAAAGCAGCTTGACACTTTGGTTGCTGGCTGTTTCCATCATCAAGCAAAGAAGCACCTAACCTGGTGTACCCCTTAGATCAAGCTATTCTCCATCACCAGGTACCATAGACACAGTAAACTTGTTAAGATATGCGCCTGAGAACAGATCAAGTCCAAGACTAGTAAGAAGAAAATTAAAAATTAACTAAAGGTTTAAAAATTAAACCTGGACCAATCTTCAAATTAAAAACCATAAATGTCTTAGACTAGATTCATCTTGCATTCGGGTATATATGATATAAACATTGAAACAGTTATTTAAGAAGCATATAGACATGGAGTTACTTATAAGTAGCATCAGCAATAATTTTTCATTACACAGGCTTGGCAACCTTAAGAAACACAGCTCCACTCTGCTGGCACAACCTTGAATCTACAGAATAGTTTAAGTGTACACAAAGAAAACATAACAGATAGGAAATTACTTTTTGGCAGCGTGAATATGAACATGGATAATATGAAGGAAAACACATTCAATGAATAAAAAATCCAAGTTTCATTGTACACAGCTGATGTTCCACAACATGAAATCAAGCAGCTACTAAAACTCACCCAACTGGTTGTAATTATTAAGCCCAAACACATATATGTCTCCTTTTGATTTCTCCTTTGCAAATGTACAATATGTGCCTGCCCATACATCTTCAAACTCAGGTTTGTGTCTTGGGTTGAAGGTCACCAGCATAGGAGACAGAAAATTGGCTGCAACAGAGGACAATTGTGAATTCTGATGAAGGTCAAAACCTATCACAATAACACTGAAACTCATTTTGCACTCACCCATTCCATGCCTTCTTTCTCGATTTGCACTTCGCTCTGTAACTCGGCCCAGCTGTCCCTGTTCGCCACACCCACATGTGTACAGCTGTCCATTTTCACTCAACATGACCAGGTGATGTGCCCCTGATGCTATCTTCACAACAACATTGCCTGGCAACATTTCTATGGGCTTTCTCTCTATCCCTTTAGATGAGAGGCCCATTGTTCCACTAGAATCCTGCAACACACACAACATTGCTAATCTCCAATATGTGCGCAGGTACTGAGGAAAAACCTGCTATGTATATTCATACTCACCCGGAATGAGCCCCAGGCATACACCTTCCCATCAGAAAGTAGTGCTGCACTGTGAGAGTCTCCAGCTGTAATCTGCACCACACGGCCTTCCAGGACTACTTTCCCTGGCTCTGTCTCTGAGCCCTCCTTGCTGGTATCACGACCCAATGCCCCCTCATCATTACAGCCAAATGTTATCACCTAAATATCACATTATAAATATTAGCAGTGGGCTAATCAGGTTCCCCCTTATTAAGCAACCAGCATCGGCCTCACCTCTCCAGACTCTGTGAGACAGACTGTGTGCATGCCCCCTGCACACATGTCTATAATGTTATCCACGTTTGGCACAAGTGCTGGGCGGCTTCGTTCCAATACATTTGTTCCTAGACCAAGCTGGCCAACATCACCTTGACCAAATGTGAGCAAAACACCTGGTGTCTTGATATATGGTGGCTCTGGACGAGACAAAGATACTGCAACATAAAGACATGAATTCCTTCAATGGCAGTATGATGCTAAATGTGCCAGTCTTAATAGCCCTACCTAAAAAAAAGTGGATCTGAGTCATCCATTTTAGAGAAAACTATGAATCTTTATGTGTAGTTATGGTATTTTAACAACGCAATCAAAAACTCTGAGCAATGCTGAAATGTTACAGTTTAGTGAAAATTAATTTGAAAGTATATTGAAAGCAGTAAACATGCCAAATTTAGACAACTCGACAGTTTCATCCTGGAGGGACTGGGAAAGAACCACAAAAACCTTAGGGTCTGACCATAATACTGTATCCCATTGTGACTGTGAAACAAGAAGTTAACTGGGAACATGAGTAAATGTTGCTGGAGTGATTACCAAAGACAAGGTTAGAACAAAGACTGTTTTAATTATAATATGTACACATATATGGTCAAGTACAAACTTGCCGGTGGTGAAGAAGAGAGTAGAGCTGACAGCAAAATGATCTACATTCAGTTTTGAATAATGTCCACACATCACTGAAAATACTGGGTCTTACAAACTGTAATCCGTGGGTTGTGAGTGATTTCATCCCTGCTTTTAAGTTATTTTATTCTTTTAACCTCTCCCTTCTCATAGCACACACAGTTTCTTCTTATTCTAGCCATCTCTTTCATGCAATATGTAGGTTGCCTCTAGCATACGTAAAAAGTGGATATCAAAAAGTTATTTTTTGTTTATCATTCACAGCCATTTTCATATGCATGAAAGTGGATGTTTCTTACTGGAAAGACTCTGGTATGTAAGATTCTGCAGTGACAACCTGTGGTTAGCAAATTTCTGGATGCTACAAACCTGTACTCACATTTTTGTTTCTTGTTCTTTATTGTCAATCCAGTGCTGGACCCTGTAACCCGCCTTTTCAGGGCTCTTTTCTTCACAGGCATGCTTCTGTTGCAGACAGTACCTATATCAGAAGTCACCACAACTTTGTTAGACAGCTTGATATGATTGTAAATGAACTGCATTTTGGCAACTTAATAACCTTCTTTGGAGAAGATATCCTGTTGTGTTATGTAACCATATAGTAATAAATAAAGTAAAACATAACACTGTATTACAAGCAAAATTATATTACTTACATGAACTTGCTACATGTTTCATTCCCCTAATATGACCATCTTCAGGCCAGGCTAATACAAAATACACAAAGGAAGGTAATATTAAAATGAAAGAAGCCTCACTCTTACATACATAAATAGAATTCACTTTTAATAGAAGTGGTGTATTACAAGAACTCCCCCAATAGTTGTATTATTAATAGAGAAATATTAAAATCTCAATATGCTAAGATATAAAAATATAAAAAAGTCCCTTAATATTCAATGACAATGTGGGTGGTAAGCAGTCACTACTATATCACTTGATACACAACACATGCTGACAAACACACTTAAGAGTTATCCAATTCTCAATTTTACAACAATCCTTATGAATAATTCAAATACATAGAAGAATACTGAATTGAAGCTCTGTCATATGCATTGCCAACTTGGAAGAGAAACAACAATTCAAATTAAATGAGTCCACTTACCTCCCCCACATTATATTTAGAAACTTTTCATATTTTTATTTTATATTAAGGGACTTAGGCTTCAACATATAGTGACTTCTTGTAAGAAATAAAATTTTGTTTACAATAAGATATTACATTTGACTTTATTTTTACAGCTTTATAATCTTCATCATGTACATTAGGCATAGTTCCCTACGTGAAGATGCGTGCACTAAACAGACAGACTTATGCAAAATGCATCAGAATGAGACTTTGGTGTTAGCTATCCACAAATAACAGACATGACTAAAATAAATTGTGCACAAATAACCTGCAGTACATAAGAACAAAAATAAATGAAAATTAAAAAACTAGTACCAGCTCAAGACAAGGTCTGGTAAGACTTTGTAAACTGCAGCTGTCATCATTGTAAGTATCTACAGCAGGAAAAGAGATTACATTCAATAAATACTGGGAGGTGGATCTTACATGACAAGGTCTTTAATCTTAGGAATAATGATACCTGAAAGACGAACATTAAGAAGACAGTATTCCAAAATACTCTAGGAAAAGAAAATAAAACCACATTTAAGCAATTCTTCCCTCAACCACTGCAAATTTCAGGATGTACTGTGCAAACAGCCTTTCCAAGAATTAAATTACAAAGCTGTGAGAAATAAACTTTGGTTTCAAAGGTGGACACAACAAATAATGAACACTATTCAAGAGAAGGTAATAATTCCTTTTAACAGAATAACTCTGCAATGTCAGACATGCAGTAACAAAGAAAGTAAAAACCCAACTTAATTGGAATCATACAAAAAGAAAACAAAGAAGAATAGTGTGCCCTTGGTTATGACATCATGAACTTTGGGACACAAGTATCAACATCTTGTAGAAAACTGACGCCTTCATCTTCTGCACTAAACATGGAGGCAACAGGTTCCTCAAAAACACTTGTACTATCTACCACATTACACAGCATTACATTCCAGAACACTATTCTTAACCAATGTGATCACTAGAACTATGACAAAGGACTCAAGTGATGGGATTTTCTCTGCAGAAGCATCCGACTGAAAACATTTTGACATAAGTTGGTAACATTATCTGACTCAGTGTGTGGTCAGCACCACAGTATTACAATTTTGCTCCTCTTGAAGCCTTTATAGGCACCTCACACAGTCATGTCACCCAACGTTTTCTGTTTCCAGGACAATTTCAGAAGTATTTTGTACACACATAAATAACAGTAATGTTGCCTGTTTGTAAATCAATTTAAATGCGGACAATTGGATCGGTGTTAGAATCTCAAACAAGCAAGTGGCCATATCGTCTGTTTATGTGTAACTCCGTCCAGCTGGCCTCATCACACAATCCACGATGTCAAAATATAATTCCCGGTAAAGCTCACGAATACTCCGACTGTTCTCGATTCTCCTCTTCCTTTTACAAATGCAAAAAGGAAACTATTCTATCGTTGGTAAAAGGTATCGTTCAAATAGTATAACCTCTACAAGCCCATCACATCATGACCACTATTTAAAGAAGGAATTCAACAGGTAAGCATTTACTCTGAAGCAAAAATTGTAGCAAAAAACGCCCCGGCATCTCACCACCTATTTCTAAATTTCATTATTAATTCATTGAGTATACTATGGCAATGCAACAAACTTCACAAATAACTACAGTTGAGTTGCACTAAAACATATCAGGTGAATGCCTCAAGCACTCGTGGAATTTACGAACCTAAAACAAACTTCACACGTTATCAGTTACGAAATAAATTCGGTACAAACATGCATGCATTTGTACATTCAAACCAACCTCACTCCAAAGAAACTAAATTGCATGGATTACACGTAAACAGAAAAACAACAAATGACGCACGCAGGGTGCGTTTGAAATGGTCAAGAATTATTTAGTGTGTAACATGACCTTTATTTAAAACAAATATGCCATTTACATTGTCCCTAAAAATTTGTACGACATCATCACAAGGGGTAAACGGCTTTCGAAATAAAACAATGATTAACCTTCCAATTACTCTTCACTTACTACGTCGCTTTGAATTACTACGTACTTCGGCGAGTTTCATTCTACTTCCGCCGCAAGTGCATTTACGCGCTAATAATCCGTGGTCTATACACGTAACAGATATAGTCTACGTTGTATTCACAGTTCATATATTGTATTGCACGCTAATCCATGGTATTGCATTTCTACCTTCCATGCATTGCGGTGATGATAAGATAGTACAAATTTGGGTACCAGTTGCGGAGTATCACGTGTTGTGAAACCAGCCTAGATTGCGTAAGACCGCGACCTGTGTAGTTAACGTATCTGAAGAGTTGCCGGTGTTGTGTTGTCTGGGTTAATTGCAGTTGCCACTTAATGCAACTGCACAATCATTGTGCCGAGTCAATTTTTATGAACCTCAGTGAATACGTAGTTCCCGATATTGTTAATTTTTGCTGTGTACGTTATGGCGGTTCGTGTACAATTTGAAAATAATAACGAAGTTGGGGTGTTTTCCAAGTTGACGAATTCATATTGCCTTGTTGCAATAGGAGGATCTGAGAACTTCTACAGGTTGGTATATGTGATAGTGGAATTGAGGCATGGGATTTTTGCCCTGGTGTATTACTGTTCTGTAAGCATTTGTGCCTGAGCCATATTTTGGTAATGTTGCCCACGATGGTACCACTGAATTCTTGTGATTCTTGTGTTGTACTTTTGTACTTGGTGTCAGTGTTTTACTTTTACACGGTGCTAATGCTGTGGACACATACAAACTCACACACATACACCCGGGGACATTGTTCCCTTCCTACTATTAAGCATTGGTGCTGGAAAGTCAGAATTTGCCATAAATGTAACTGGAATTTTCACGTAGAGCTTCGTCTTGTACTATAGTCCGTCTTCAGGAGTATGATACTATTTTCGTTTTACTTCGCTTTAATATTACTATAATTTATGATGGCATATGTTACGTTTAGGTTAGTTGGTTTCGGATAATGTATGTATGGGATACTAATGATAGCACATAGTAGTTTACATTGGGTTATGTTATGTTGCTTATGTTGACAGAATCATGCTCCCCATGACCGTATTATTTTACAAAAATTTCTATTGAGTTTTTTGCAGTAATGTATTTGAATATCCCCTTCTTTTGGGATGTGATGCTATGTCAGTGAGTAATTGTATCCCAGCCTTTTAAGGCGACGTAGTTCAAGGGTGAGGAATTCCCAGGTTGTCAGCTTTAGTTATAACAAGTCTGAGCAGAACTGTAATGAACCTTTCTACTGCATAGTTTTTTTAGTTTTGCATACCATTACCAGGGATCTAATATATGAAATGGATATGTTATTTTCCTTGTCATATGATCTGCAGTTGTTGAACACATTCACTTCCAAGGTTAGTTCTGTGTGCATTAGGAGCAATATTTAAGTGTGAAGATACTGGAATGGTAATACTTTATACATTCCAGTTCGTGCCCTTCTATTGACATCTTATGTAACAGAAATCATCTTTAGAATAGATGTGAATTTGTTATGAAGGCAGGTGGAAATGATCAAATTATAGCTATCAGACCTTATTTAAAACACTGTTAGCTTCTTTGGGCCATTTATGTTGCAAAATAAATAGTAATTGTATTCATGTTATTGTCATGGAAGTGTGTACCTGTCACTTATGCCAGTAAGTAAAATTCTTCCTTAGAACAGATCATGAAGGCCCAGCAGTGGAGTAGAGGTGTACCTCTACATTTCTTTAACCTCAGTGCCAGATGGAGGAGGGGGGTCAATACCATGCCATGGCCACTTTACCCATGGGAAAGAGACACGGTACCCTTTATATAGGAGGCTGGATGGGCCCCAGGGATGGTCTGGATCAATGTGGAAAATTTCACCCCTCTGGGATTTGATCCCTAGCCTGTCCAGCCTGTATAGCAAGTTGGCTTGTGCCAGTTGTGGAAGAAATTATGGTGTAGTTTGATTACTGGTGCGGGAATTTGAAACTAGTTTAACCCTATATTCACAGTGTGATGCTGAGAACCCTTAATGTGACCTAGTCATCAGACAAAAATGTACAAAGTAATCTATTTAAGTCAAGAGTCTTTGCAGAGTACTCTGGGCACTTAATGCTGGTGCCAAAGGGTTAAACAGGTGAAAGCATTTTGTTCTGATCCTGCACAACAGAATACAGCACATGGTGTTCATGGGGGGTTCACATTGGCAGTATATTAAATGTGATGAATTTTGAATCTCCTTAAAGACTACATTTTTCTGCATGAGCTTAAGGAAATTTGGTTTGATCAGACTTCATATAACAAATTGGACTTGATTTTTCTCAGAGATATCTTATGGCTGTTTCCTTCCAGAAATAGTTGTGGGATAACGTTTCACAAATGTGGCATGTGTTAAATTTCTTATCATTCTTCAAATCTCAAAATAGCCTTTGATGGTGTTTAGAGTATCATAATATAATTAATTAAACTTTGCTTGATATTCATGCAGTAAGAGAAACATGTTTTATAACACTCTAGTTATGGCAGTTTGTAAGCAGGTGTGGCTTGATTGATGCTAGTGCAAGATGGTCAGGAGTGGATAACGCATTGAAGATAAACTTAAAATGCTCAATGTGCTGGGCTGGGTGAAATTCTAAAATTTCAACCTGTGTGGACCTCTGCAGTAGTGGGCTGTTATGAACACACTTTGAGCCTACAGGTTGTACAAAATGCAGGCAATATTTTGAGTAACTAAGGAACTTATAGCTTCTCAAGTTGGGCTCTGCTCCTTGGCCTGAGCAAGGTAGTTGTATTTCTATAATCAGAACAAACCATACAGTACTGACAGGCTGTTTTTTTATTGTTTGCTGCAGGCTGAATTCGTACATTGACAGTAACTAATTCTTTTCATCCATGAACTGCTCAAGATTAATGCATAATGGGCTTATTCATTTTCGAAGGCAGTTGTTTTCTGTTCTTACACCAATAGAAAGTAAAGCATAAAGCAACCAGTGGTCATTTTATAATTACTTGTGTCTTCTTATCTTGATGTTAACTTCTGCCAGCATACATTGAGAGCCTGCCCATGCATTCCTTCTTTGTAATAAGTCATTGATTTGGGGTTATGTCATGTCACTTTCATTTGCATAACTTGTATAGTGTGAAATGGGATGAGGAGTGACTAGATAAGAATTTTTATGGATGTAGTGTATTAGTTGCAGGTATTCCCAAGTACAAGGCTGATTAAATGCAGGCTTGGGTACAAGAAAGGTATGCAGATATGAAGGTGTGATAACAGAATGAAATCAAGTGCAGACTATGGTAAGAAGTGTAAAGTATGAGAATATGGCACAGGCAATATCTGTTATGTAATCAGTTGTTTGTTTTATTCAGTCACTGGAAGAATCCCAAAAAATAAACCCTTGATAGTTGCTCTTCATGATCACAGATACAGTAATTTTTGAAATTATATTTATTTTGTCACGTAAGTGTAGTTGTTCTCTCTTACAGTGTGTTTGAAGCAGAACTTTCTGACACAATTCCAGTGATACATGCGTCAGTTGCAGGCTGTCGAATTATTGGGCGTATGTGTGTCGGTAAGTATAAAGCCATTTAATGGAAAGTGAAGTGGACATTACAAGGAAAAATATGACTTGTCAGCATAACATACAGTAAATAGGCATGCTGCTTGCAGTGTGACCTAATCACAAGATTAAGCAAGATTGTGGGCCACCTTTTTACTGTCCACATAGCACATATTTCCTGCGGATCTGTATTAATATTATGGTCATGACTCTAGCGGTATCTCAGTTTGTGAGATTTTCTTCACCAGAATTAAAATTATTCTTGTTCACACGACCTATGAAGATAGAGCAGAGTGTTCTGAAATGTCAGCACATACAATTCAGACACTGGGGAAACACCCAAAAGAAATATTTCAACAAAATTAAAAATGTTTCGTGTTTTTCCATTTGAATTACGTATTCATTTCAGGTCAGCTTGTCTGACAGTGCTTGAAATATACTTGTATATGCCAGGAAGTTCCTCATTATGTGACTTGGGCCCTTCCTCACATTGTTTTAGGTCCAAATATTATGTGTTTTGTTTTCAGACACTTGTAAGTAATCCTCTTTTCCAGGGTGAAAAACCACGTTTCATAGTAGAAATAAGTAATGGTTAAATTCCATGCATTTTTAATCCAGCATGTGATGCAAGTGCGTGGTTATCTTCATACTCTGGCTGACTTTACCTCAGGACAAAGACCCTAGTACATTGTGTGTGGAGATCTGGGTGGGCCAAATCATTGTTCTGAACCAAGTAGTGAATAGAAAAATCTCATTGTCTTTATTAGGAATTATTCCAGACTTCTGGTTGGAATCCAGTCATTACAAACTGATTTGTGAGTCCTAGAGCAGCAGTGTATCCAAAGAGAAATATTACTTAGTTTGAAGAAGTGGAAAAGTTTAAATTGCTGACTTACATTGGCAGGAAACAGGAATGGGCTTATAGTTCCCAACTCCACCACAGACACAGAGCTGCAGCATTTGAGGAACTCTCTGCCAGATGAAGTTCGTGTGCAGCGTGTTGAGGAGCGGTTGTCAGCATTGGGCAATGTGGTGGCCTGCAATGACTATGTGGCATTGGTACATCCTGACTTGGACAGGGTAATGTGCTGCACATTTTGAAGTTTCATGGCCAGTTGTGTAGTAGGTGCTAAGTTTGAATAAATAAGTTCGGAGACCTCAAATTTATTGATGATAAAACTCCTGGGAAATGAGTCCTTCAGAAGCCCAGTGAAGAAAATGCTTGCCTTCATGGAACCCAAGTGTCATTAGTGTGCTCACAGGAGCCCACTTCTGGTTAATAATTGATGTACATATTCTCTATTTGGGCAACTGAAATGACTAGGGAAGTCTTGTACTTGTACGTTATTTTATCTGACAGCTCACATTAATCTTCACTCATATTACTTTGATGAATGGCAGACATTGCAGTGCCTGCTACTATTGCAATTTGCTGTGTGTGTGTGGGTATCCGTGCATTTTGGTGCAGTGTGTTACAGTGAATAATATTAGGTTTTGACACACCACATTTAAAGAAGTTGCTCAAAATGGTTTCCTTTGGGTTGTAGACATTTCACACCTGATGAACACCTTCATTTTACATACATTGAAGTTCTGGTAAAATTGGACTGTACATCCTGAATGCTTTTTCTCAGATTATCTTCTGTGCATGGATTGTTACTGTACACTTTTTCCATTAATGTGCTGTGCAAGTAAAAATTGCATGGATTCATATCTGGCCAGTGAGGGGTTCCTAGTCCCCATCTTATATAAAAGTTGAAGTGGTAAACTTGTCCCTGTAAATGCCATGAAGGCACATAGAATGAATGAAGGTAGAGCTCCACTTATTCTTAATGTCAGCACTAGATGCAGGTGAGTGATCAGCCTTGTACCAGAGATCCTTTATCGTCAAAGCTTTTATCATGTCAGTTTGAGTTCTGTATGACTGTGTCCATTTGTTCAGGAGACAGAGGAGATTCTGGCTGATGTCCTCAAAGTAGAAGTGTTTCGCCAGACAGTTGCATCAAATGTTCTGGTTGGATCATACTGTGTCCTCTCAAACCAAGGAGGACTTGTACATCCACACACATCTGTTCAAGATCAGGATGAGTTGTCCTCTTTGCTGCAAGTTCCACTTGTGGTAAGTGTAGCAAAGGCAAATATTGAAGTTAACACGTTGCCAAGCAGATAGCCCTTTAATCAAATACCCCTGGTCCAGACATTTTCCACATTTCAAATTTTCAACACTATATTTAATTCTTAGTTACAATTTGACTCTGTAGATGATACCCCTGAACCCAGTACTGAAGAAACTGCATATAGAGTTTAGCATTTCGTGATTTAGTGGTATTTCTCAAAACTGCGTGTAACTCACATGAAATATCATCTTTCGTGATGCTTCTACACAAATCCATGATTTCTACTGAAGGAAACGATGAAAGAAAACAGAGAAGTTATCTGAGTCTGTGGTTGCTTTGTGGCAATTGTAGGGTTCTAAGATGTGGAGTTGGGAAGGGTCTTTGTGTTTGTAACTTGAGACCCAAATATCCTGCTTCAAGGTGCTGATAACCTTGACACAATAAGTGAGATGGAACAGCTGACATGCATATATATTAAGTATAGTAGTACGCATAGCAATCGTGTATATGTGTGTGTGTGTGCGCGCGTGCGTGCTCATGCCCTGAGGGCAAAGTGTACCTTGGAGTATTTATTTTGGTGTATTTGACAGTGTTGTGTGTGCATGCACCAATATTAACACTGTTAAAGATTAACTGTAGAATTTTAAAGTTAATGTTAATTGTTAAGATTGGCAGAATGCTTATATAATTGCAATGCATGTGCTATAATATATGACACTGGTGAGTAAAAGGCTTAAGTTGGTGTGTTATGTATCTGTGTGGGTGGTATGAAGCCACACAAAATGTTAAAGTGTTATAGTATGTGTTACAGGCAGGCACTGTTAATCGGGGCTCTGAAGTGATTGCTGCAGGCATGGTGGTGAATGACTGGTGCTCCTTCTGTGGCATGGACACAACATCAACAGAACTGTCTGTGATAGAGAGTGTCTTCAAGTTGAATGAGATCCAGCCTTCTGCTATAGCAACTACCATGCAGGCATCCCTCATTGAAAGGTGAGATGAAATTGTCATTTGTCTTGTAATTGTTCGAAGGTGGGATTTCCTGTCTGACATATGTTTCAAATGTTGCAGTATGTCGTGAAAGGACAAGGCTTTGTGACACATGCTTCCAGGCCTGATGGGAATTGTAAGAACTGTGAAAGAACATAAAAGGGGAAACTTCTGTAATAAAATGTGTGCTGTGTTCACAAGAGCGGCATGTGTAAGAACATGATTACAGATTTGTATAAGTATGTATAAAAAATATCGGTCTTTTGAAACACTTGTTCGATCATAAATGAACCATGGTTTTTCAAGTAATGCATTTCAGCAGCTAGCTACTAAATCCATGCCACAGTATCCTCCTTGAGAAAAATAATCATTTCAGCAAGCCAAGAAGTATTGTCTCTTGTGGAACCCTAGGGTACATTTCCATATTTATAAGAGGCTGTCATTAGTCCCTTGGAGCCAGATCTTATCTAGTTCACATGCTACCACCACTTTTCTTAAGATGCATTTTACTAGTCCTCTAGTCTGTGCCTGGGATCACCAACTGGTGTCTTCATTTTTTTATCTCAGTAATTAACCAACTTGATGCACAAAATTTTTGTTTTACACTAAGTTTATTTCATGCCTGTACATGTTTCGAGCACATGTGCTGAGTATCAGGAGGTCAAAATTGCAATACACAGCCTCTGGTATCATCACACTGAAACAAGTGAGTGATCTAAAATTACTAAAATACAATTCTATAAATATGAGCAATATTTATGTTTGCTTAGTCTATCTAGTCATAAAATCGTATAAATTGCTGATTAGTTGTTGTATCTATAAGGTTGTGTTTGTCCGGTTGTTGGAATTGTTAAAAATACAATGTGTATTTACATTACTCACCTATAAAAAAGTTGTATTTATCTAGTTATTAAGATTGTGCAGCGTCTATTTACTTTACATTAATTGTTGAATCTACAGAAAATGCGACTTGACTGTTGTTAAAACGTGCTTACCCTGTAGGTGGCCGTCTCATGCACAGGTTGAGAGAGGACTGGTTGGAATGCATGGGATTGTGGGTTAGGTGTCAGGTGGTTTATGACGTGTAGTATTTGAATGAAGGAGGTCAAACATAGGATTATGCTCGTTCAGATGTTTGGGAATGACTTGATGTACATTTGTTCATATGGAAGCAAAAGGGTCAGTATGTTGATCTGTTTGAGAAGAGTCATAGTGTCAGTGTTACCATATTCATGTCTGCAGTTAAGTATATGTACATATACCGAGCGAGGGTCATTGTTTTTAATGTACCGTGTGTGTTCCCGGAATCTTGATTTTAAGTTTCGACTTGTCTGCCCGACATACGCTTTGTGGCAGGTCTTGCACTTAATTTTGTATATTCCACTTTTTTCATGTTCTTGTAACCGGGTTAGTGCTATGGGTTTTATGAGATGGCTCAATGTTGTTGTAGCCTTGAACACTATGCCTATATTTGTATTTTGAACAAATTGGTAATTTTTCTGATCTTTGGGCTGTGGAAGGTAAATATTGTCCAGATTTTTTTGTCATTCTTGCTAGTTTTGTTGTTGTTGTTGTTGTTAACTTTGTGTAGTATCTGTCAGTTAAGTTTCAGTAGCAGGTGTTGTGGAAAGTTATTGTTCTTAGCAGTTGATTGTATTATTTCCCATTCTGTTTGTTTCTTATCTGGATTAAGAGGTAATGAATGCATTCTAGTTATGTGGATTCTAAAGGCTGCAATTTTTTTTTCTCTGGGGTGATTAGAAAGAAAGTTAATTGTTGTGTCTGTAGTGGTTGGTTTCCTGTATATGTCCACTTTAAGTTTGGTGTGTCTGTGTGTTATTGTCATATAGAGAAAAGCTATGGAATTGTGTTCTTCGTATGTGGGGTTAAGTTTTATGTTATTGTGTATTTTGTTTATATATGTGTTGATGGTGTGCAAGTTGATTTTTGTTGTGTCATATATGATTAATATGTCATCTACATATAATACATAGAGTGTTATGCTCTTCATATCCAAAAGTTGTTTTATATTCGTGTCTTCATAATGCTGCCTAACCCACAATCCCATGCATTCCAACCAGTCCTCTCTCAACCTGTGCATGAGACGGCCACCTATAGGATAAGCGCGTTTTAACAACAGTCAAGTTGCATAGACACAGCACAATCTTAATAACTAGATAAACACAACTTTTTTAGATAGGTAATGTAAATAAACATTGCATTTTTAACAATTCTAACAACCGGACAAACATAACCTTATAGATACAACTAATCAGCAATTTATACGATTTTATGAGTAGATAGACTAAGCAAACATAAATGTAAATAGACATAGTACCTTTCTAACGAGTTTAATAACTGTATAAACACAACTTCTACATGACATAACAGGTTTATAGTAAGTAATACACAGTAATCACACCCGAAAAATTCACACATAAAATTTTACTAAGATTTGTTCATATTTATAGAATTGTATTTTAGTAATTTTAGACAACTCGTTTCAGTGTGATGATACCAGAGGCTGTGTAATGCAGTTTTGACCTCCTGATGACGAGCACATGTGCTTGAAACATGTAGAGGCATGAAATAAACTTACTGTAAAACAAAAATTTTGTGCATCAAATTGGTTAATTATTGAGGTAAATATACTGAGATGCACAGTCAGCAAAGTAAGTGTCAAAAAATTGGTGTCTTCATGTTTGGGGTTTTCTGATCAAGGCATTATATGAATTGCTCACCTCTACTTTTATGCTGTATGCTGTGTCTCATCTTCCTTGATATAATCTGACTTTCACTAGTTGGTAAAGGACACAAATTATGATGATGCTTAGTTTGCAGTTTTCTTCATTCTCCCTTCACTGCTGCCTCCGTAGGTCCAAATATGCTTCTCAGCACCCAAGTGTCAAACAGTTTCATTCTTTTTTCTGTCCTGAATACTGAAGACCTACATTCACCTCCACTGCCAATCACAGAACTTCTTAATCTGTACGAGTTAGGTAGATGGAAGCAAGAATTTGCCAGGTTTAATCTGCCCTTAATTTCTTCATAAGTGGAATTTAGATTTCTTATTTTTCCAAACATCCAACCTTTGCCAGATTTTTAAGCATTTATTACCTATCTTTATACTGCATTATTTTATCCTGCAGTTTGGCAGCTCTTTTTTATATATACTTTGGTTTCTCTGCTTTTTTTTTTTTTTTTTTTTTTTTTTTCCTCTTTTCTTTCATTT
>Ga0131853_10001049_pt1 | contig 50271 bp, 29 predicted proteins | sample TergutLab28metaG_FD_92764 | JGI IMG/M metagenome (GOLD analysis project Ga0131853, IMG submission 92764) | Labiotermes labralis P1 segment gut microbial communities from Petit-Saut dam, French Guiana - Lab288 P1 (version 2) (version 2) | ecosystem: Host-associated > Arthropoda: Insects >...
CGACTACTGGCAGCCGAGGTGTGCCCATCAGCGGTAGTAATGCTGGATACACCATGTTCCGAGGTAGTGTGAAGGGTACTGGCTACCCACTCCATTCGCCAGTTTCCCCTTCACTTCCCCTCCTGTGCGTCACCATGTGCCATCACATTTCAACTGGCGTCTACTGCATCAGGCGCGGGGAGAAAAGAGGCTGTTGGCTTTGGGTATTACTTAAAACTTCGGCGATTTGTTTAAAGTCTGCAAAAATGCGTTTATGGAGAACTTTTCAGAAAATGGTCGATAATTTATGGACCCGTATCGATATCCTGTATGTGGGGTCTTGTTTTCCCTGCGTTGATATTTTCAGGACTTACAATAATAATAGTTCCAATTGTGAAAGACACTATTGGAAGCCATGGTTTATGAAATATGCACATAGCGTAACAATTCCGGTGCGTTCTCCTTGCTTTGTTTTGTCTTGAAAGCCTTGAAACTAAGAAGTTAGTGGGACATGAAACATAAGTTTTATTATTGCTAAAGCCTTTTCTCGATACATGTTATGCCACTTTAAATGCGCTAAATATCCGGCGAGTTGCACTGGGTTCTTCCTGTACGATTTTTGTCTTAATTGTTACCCGATTTCACCTGAATTGGAATGTGACGGCGAATTTTTACAAAGGTTACGGATTTTCGAAACTCCCCATTATTAAATGAAATTATTATTAATTTAGTCGTTTTCGAGTTGTTACATGCAGACGGACGGACAGGAACGACGAATTTGCATTTTTTCGTTACGAACGCTTGAAAGTGTGTTGTGTCTTGTGCGTTAAATGATTGCCGACGAGCGAAAACAGCAATGGGTAACGTCGTTTGTACTGGCTGTAATGCAGTGTGCAAAAGAAACAAGTTGTGGTGACGTGGCAACTAGACAGAGACGAAACAGAAAGAACCCCAGAGGCGAAAGGATTTAATTTATAGACTCCGTTAAGACTAGTGCCTGTTTTTATAGGTGGTTTATTTAAGGTCGCTATCGATACGATTACGGGCTGATGGCGTTAATGGGTAATGAGACGTGAATAATGAGGAATTACGCAGTCGTGGGCTAATTTTAAGTACCGTATGCTTGGAACGACTGAGGAAAACCGCGCATCACTTGGGATTGTTGGTTTAATGGCAGACATTCGAACCAGGCACGCCCCGATACAAGTCAGAAACCTTACCGCGTGATCTATCTAGCTCCGTAAGATTTGTATCATGGAGGCTGTCACCGCGGGACTGAGTTCAAAGCTTGATGATGGAAGGCTATACATTTGCTCCCCGTTGTAAGTTACGGGTACTCCAGCTTGTCATAAATCGCAGGAATTAGTCAAGCGTGGTTGTTAGTTTATTTGACACTTTATTATAGCAGGGTTTGAAACACACTTAGGTTTTGTGGAGCAATAAAAATGTGTCCGCCTGTGACTTTTTTTTTGTATGAATCCTTCTGTGGATGTACTACTGGATTGACGAAGAATACGTACTGCACTAGGCTTTTGTTCTATACTGTAAAGATTGTTTCGGTCCAGCAATGACTGACGGCTGGAATCGTATTGTCCTGCAGCAGAGGTATGCAATACTGTCCGGCTGTATTGCTAGGTCAATAGATATACTTGCAGGCGTGGAAGATTTTTCCTTGTGTGGGAAAGTTTGAAGTTAGTTTTAGATGTTCCCGATTTCAGACAAGTCAGATGCGGAGACGTGTGCTGAGCACTGAGAAGCAAAACTGCCGTGGGGTAACAGAGTGCCATTTACCAAGAGTCGGTGTGTTAAAAATAATGAAATTGTTAATTAGCCTATGACTTATAGACTAGGGCCAGTTCGTTGTTTTTGTTTGTTTCTGGAGCAACAGCTCCCATTGGGCCAGGGCCTCCTCATGCACGAGATTGTTAGATCACACATGACGCACTACAGTCGGTAGGACTCCTCTGGACGAGTGATCAGCCCGTCGCAGATACCTCTACGTGACAACACACGACACTCACACCAGACAGGCATCCATGCCCCCGGTGGAATTCGAACCCACAGTCTCAGCAGGCGAGCGGCCGCAGACCTACGCCTTAAACCGCGCGGCCACTGGGACCGGCTCGTTAGCATAAAAACAAAACTGAATGCCGGGTAGCTGAGAGAAGATAAGGCAGACATAAGGCCTACGTGTGTACTTAGTTATCACCTTTATTTAATCAGTGCATTTATTTTCATACATCAGGCGTCACCTAACGTAAGTACGGGTTGTCCCTTTTGTCATGATGTCAGCTTGTATCCCCGGGACATCCCGTGACAGCTTCCGTGCTTAGGGACACCATAAAAGGAACATCTGTGTAACTTAACATTTTACTTATTAGATTTCCACAGTGATTATATTCCTTATGCATTAGACGAACCTCAAGCCGTGAATGTCAACACCAATCCCTCACCCATCACCTCAGCAATGAAAGTAATACGGAATTACGTGGGGTTTAAATTATAGATTATGAGGGGAAAAGTTTTTTGTACGTCGAATTCCACGTGAAGTGATGTATGAAATCCATTTTAACCCTTGATGTGACAAGTGCAGTAAATATTTTGGAAGTACCAGTGAACCTCCGTAACACCATTAGCACACGGTAGACTCAGCGCTGCTTGTTCCGTCCGGCTTTGTCGCTGTGGAGCAAGTTCTGTCTGGCAGTAACACGTTTGACTTCTGTACGGGAGGCGCCCGGGTTGTCTCGGCCGAGACGTCAATCGTCCTGACTGAAGGTTTCGTCTTTTTCAGTGATGTTACGGGCTGGCAATGGGAGAATACCTCGAAATGCGGCGTGGCCTCTTCCTGCTTCTCAGGACTGTAGAGTTCAATTAACTTGATTCCGTAACTGATACTTAGGTCTATTAATTACGGATTTAGGTGGGGTACATGTTTTGAAGTGGGCCAGGTAGCTCAGTCGGTATAGCGACTTACTACGGGCTGGACGGTCCGGGATCGAATCCCGGTGGGGACGAGATTTTCCGCTCGTCTAGATCGGCCCTGGGGTCCACCCAGCCTCCTGTACAATGGGTACGGGGTCTTTCCCGGGTGTAAAATGCGGTCGTGGCGTGCTGCTGACCACTCACCCTCTTCTAGTGCCGCTGTCATGGAAGAGTAGAGCTATACATCTACCCACCCTCTGGGTCACACCGGGCCTGTAACGGGATCACTTTACCTTTTTACATGTATTAAAAAACTTTTAAAAATCTTCTTAAATTTTCTTTTTGAGTCCTTGCTCCAGATTGGCGACAGTAACATCGACACTGTGTGTGTGTGTGTGTGTGTGTGAAGTACGTTAGCAGTAGATCGGGTTTGTGGCACTATGTCAACGTCGGTATCCAAATAATGCAAAATTTTGAGAAAGGACTACTAGCTTCGTCATGTCTGTCCGTTCGCATGGAAATACTTGGTAATCGCTGCACGGTTTTTCATGAAAAAAGATGTTTGTCATTTTTCGAAAGTTTGTCGAGAAAATTCCTAGTTTTCTTAGAATGTGACAAGAATTTGAAGACGTTTATCACAATATCTCGCTGAATATTTAGAATTAGAAATGTTTCAGACAGAAATTTTAGATAAAATCAGAACACACATTTTATCTTCAATAACTTTTTCCAGAAAATTTTTGCCGTTTATGAGATAATGTGTAAACGCATGATAGGGCCACACAGGCCACAGATGACAATTTGATACGACGCCTGCCCTTTGCATGCTGGGTAACAGGCTACAGCACATTCTCAGAATGTTTAATACTTATTGCTTTTCCGAGGTATCATTGGTAACGTGAACGCGCCCCGTTTTTACGTTTATACGTACATTGTCTTGATGTAGCTTTGCTCTGTTAGTCTGCGTGTGCAATATTCAGGCCAGGATAAGCAGATTTAAAATTGTGACCATGAAACTGTCTTGTATCTTAGTGTATTAGAAAAATTTTTCCAACAGTCTCGCCATGGCAGGTAACACAGATTTCTCTCGACTCTTGTCTTCGCATTGTTGCATTTGGACCTGGCAGCTCTGCCGCTGTGACCCGGTCTTTGCTGCTTCCGAGATCAGTCTCCTGTGCTCGTCATCTCTCCCGTAGAGCCACATCATAATTTCACTGAAAGAGTATGATTCCAAAATTATGCCTTTGTTGTCTTGTTAAAATTGTTCCCTGCCTATGCATTTTCACGTTTTGAAAGTGTAAAAGTGTGTTTAAAAACCTATTGGTTTTCGTTGAGTAAAATGCATAGTTACTTACTTACTTACTCCAAGGAGAAGAGTCCTTCTTGAGAAGCTAACCGGTCCTCAACTAGTCAAGAAATTACCCGCATTTTATGGAACCCGAAGAAGGTTCATTACCGCGTTTATAAGAGCCCGCCACCTGTCTTAATTCTGAGCCAGTTCATTCCAGTCTATGTTCCCCATTCCACTTCCTGAAGATCCATCTTAATATTATCCTCCCATCTACGCCTGGGTCTTCCAAGTGGTCTATATCCTTCAGATTTCCCCACCAAAACCCTGTATGCACCTCTTTTCTCACCCATACCTGCTGCATGCTCCGCCCATGTCATTCTTCTCGACTCGATAACACGAATAACATTTGTTGAGGAGTACAGATCATTAAGCTCCTCGTTATATAGTTTTCTTCACTCCCCTGTTACCTCGTTTCTTGTAGGCCCAAATATTCTCAGCATCCAATAAAATTCATAGTTACTGCAACTAATTCATTCCTTGCGCTTCTTGTTGGTTTATTTGCAGGTTTCCCATGAAATCCCAAGCTTTTCCAAGTTGCTGTTCTTTGATTTTACCACCACTGTCAGAAAAATAACACTGTTGCATATCTTCAATGTGATGTGGCACTCGTAACTGGTCACCAATACCATAACTCACACCTACGAAATTTGAGGTTCTCGACAATGGCGTTACTGAAGATTCGTGTTTTCTGGGATGTTACGCTCTGTCAACTGCTACATCGTTACAGCATTTCGAAGGATCGTAGTGCCTTAATCTTCTATATCAATCAGTAAGAGGAGATCCTTTTTGGACACCGGTAACAACGATGTATCAGTGAACACTGCGTAACGTCCCAGAAAGACTTGAATCTTCATGTTGTGAGTCATGACATTGGGAATGTAACCATTATATCTGCTGTGAATGGAACGCTTCTATTAAATATAAACGTCATCAGTTCTAAATCTCGTTTTTAATTATAAGTTTGAACAGCGAGTGTATCTCCGTTAGATCCACAAATAATTGAATCAGGCTTTAGTGTAATTTTTGGTCTCAAAATCACGTCATTGTGTAGAATGGTTCCAAGACCGCCTTCCGGCTTGTAACGCAGTGGCACAACCAATTGCACCACGGCGTACCCCCCGCGAAAGATCACTTTGGTTAAAAAGTTCATACTAAAATATCGTAGGCATATACCATAAAAATAGGCCCTGAGTTTTGTGGACTGGATTCATCTGACTCGGGATCTAATCCAGTAGTAGAAATAACTTCTGCTCGAGTACTGGCTTGTGAACACGTAATGGACATTCGTGTTGCGTAAAAAGCGGGGAATTTATAGATCACCGGGGAAAATTTTCGCTTCTCAGAAAAGACTCTGCTCCATAGTATTGGCCTGCTAATTATGGAATTAGAACGAATTCTAATGGGTTGTATATTATTAAGTGTAATGTCGGCAGTATTATCTCACCTGAGACCTGATGCAAGAAGCATCCCTGAATCTCCCCAGGCTCTCCCAATGCGGTTTGCTTCACAAACGACCAGTTCGGAACATAGCATCACACTGACACTCGAGCGAAGTTGCTTGTAGACCGACGTCGCAATTGTCCAAGCGTAGTTTCCTAATTTCGTAATGTCGTACAGATCGAATTCATATTTATCGCTTACATATCCTCCATCGCTAGGCTTGACTGTTACCAGAGAGGGTGCATACTGTGTACTGTCATATTCATCGTAATAGTCCCAGCCAGACCAACCGCCACCATTCGATTCATAGTAATTGTTGCCTTGGTAATGTTTGGTGTAATCGGGACCGGTGCTTGTAGCTGTTAAATTTGTATCGTACGAGTGATATCGATCATTTTGTGATGAAATGTCTTCCTGTTGTGTTACTTCTTTTCCAGAATTATCCAGTTGTCTGCGAAAGAAAGAATTTGAATACGCCGATATATCTTCACCCGTTTCAAAATAATGTTTGTTGGACTTGAGGGCACTGTCTTCATGATTGTCGTGTGCTGCAGAGAATTCTGCATCGCGATCGGTGAGTGCGTTGCTTCCCTCGTGGACCTCTCCGTCCCTCGCAACACTAGTGTGATTTTGTTGCGATCTGGAGCTGTTAGCCCCAGAATCTCCTTTCCGACGGATTAGGACGTTTGTATCCCAGTAAACGCCCGGGCCTGGTAAAGAATTGATGGCAATTTCGTCGTACTGGTGTATTTCTCGCGATGGACGGGTCATAGGACGAGATCGATTGGCTGACATCATCATGAGCATGGTAGGTCCTGTTGTCATCATGCTTTCTTGAATGCAAGTCTAAAGGCAAAATAAGACTGTGTGAGCTCATATTCACTGGTTTAAATTGGTGAAATATGTGTCTTTTGAATATACCAGGTAACGCAATATTCACTACTTACTAGAGGCAACGTGTGTCTTTTGCACCACCCGATACAGAATTTTGACTCTCGAATAACTGTATTACTCTTGAGCACTGACCCGAATCGTGTGCGATTTGCTTAAATTGGAAATGTCTAAATCATATCCAGTAACGGTTAGATTTTTTGGGGACAGAATGTGAAAGTACGTGTATTGATATTTCCATTGGCGTTTTTGGGTTCCCTCACATCTTGCAGTCACTGTACAGCATTAGCCAATAAATTGTAATGCTTGCACCCATTGGGGAAGACAGCAAAATGGCGTAATTTTGTTGTGTAGCTGTACTAAGTTACTTAAACACACGACAGCGGTATTGTATTTGTTTTTCGTTGAGCTGTTTGAAGTTTCTTATGTTGCACGGTTACGTTATGCTTCTGTCTTGAAGTTGGAGACAGCAGACTTCTCTGAAACATTGTTGCCTATCAAAGTACACATCAGATACCAGAAGACCATAATGTCATTGTTATGTTAAGTACCTTGTGTGTATGTGTGTGTGTGTGCGGCTCTTGCCTTAGATAATGCACACAGGATAGACGTATCGCCCTGTCGTATCGCGAAAGATACTATTCAAGGCTGGATGTCATCAACTGAAAAATGGAATTTATTTTATTTCAGTTGAGCGGAATTCACCGGAATTACCTTCTGTGTGGACAGATTTTTTCGTGTCCTTTGTCTCACGAAACGTTTAAAACGATATGGTACTTTCAGATAGAATAGGTCGCTTCCTTCCGACTCTTGACTATTTTCCTCTCAAATTCTGTGCTGTGCCATCGAAACAGTCACTTTAAATGACGTGGAGAATTAATCAGTTGAAAAAGGGGACACGACATTTCGCATGACAGCAGACGCAGTTGAAAATTAACGTGTATTTGTCATGTCTTACCTGAAGGAGGTGTATGAAGAACAGAAAGGCTAGCAGCGTTAATGCTGACATTGCAGAATGGCTTCCTTTCCAACTTGCCTTACCCCTGAAAATAAGGCGATGAACACCGATTAATATTAACCTTAATCTATTGTGGATTTCTTACGCTGTTCGAACACACGCTAGGGGTGTTTTCTTCCGGAAGCCTAATTTTATTTAGAAGTGACTCTTAGTGTTGCTATCTCCAAGGAACATAGTCCATCTTGAGGATATGATACTAGCCCGACTGTTCAAATAATTCTGCCCCTCCTGTGGAATTCGAAGTTTCGTTCCCGCGTTCACAAGAACTCGCCATTGGAACTTGTACTGAAGCAGTTGAATCCTGTGCATATTTCATTCAGACTAACTTTAATGCCTTCCCATTTAAGCGAGTTTTTGTTGCAGGTTTTCCAGCTAAAATAACTGTATTGCTGATCTTTCACTGTGGTCTAAAATCAATAAGAGTAAAATTTGTAAAAGTGTTTACTTATAATTCTCATTCTGTATGGATCCGAAACTTGGTTTGTCGTCTGACTGAAAAACAGAATAGTGTTTTCTGGGGAGAAAGTATCGATGCATTAGTACGTATAACCATTAAAGTATAATTGCTCTCTGTTTAACAGCACTTTTATTGTTCACATTCAGACCGAAGGAGCTTCAGTTTTTCAACAGAAGCTGTAGCCTACATGATGGTATTACATTTTCATAGTGGCACGTGTAATCGGGAACGTAATTTTTAAAGTACTAAATTACCTGCAATTGAAACAACATGCACGCGTTCGTTTTGTATTAAAACCAGTGACCTACGTGAGCAATTGTGCTCTTGTAACTGTCATTCAGAATTACTTTTACATTGTCATTAAAATTATTACAATTTAATTTTGGTAAGAACACAGTTGAATTGGACTCGTCTAATGATTCGTGTTCAGACAAAGTTCCCGGACTGGTTCTATCTTGGAAGTGTGGTTAAACCAACTGTGGCCGATTTCTGTTAGTGTACCTATGCCAGCTAGGGATTAGTGAGAAAATACATTTCTGGCTCATTTAATCCGTAGCAGCGCCGTGCGTGAATTGTTGGCATGGAGCAGTGAGCGAACATTAGACTTCGTTTCGAAGTCGGGGGGAAAGAGCTACAGGAACACGAAGTTCTTGAAAATGTTCAGAAAATGAAGCTTTGTCTACCCATACATTCGAATGATTTTGGAAGTTTCGGAGAGGGCTGTGAAGATCCTGAAGACGATCCAAGGAGCGCGCGACCGTCAGCTGCTTGAAATCCGGAAGCTGTTGCCGAAGTCTATCAGAGGGCCAGGGCCCGTCAGATGACCAGGAAGGTGATGGAGCATAAACTGCACATTAAGCGAGAGACGATTCGTCAGATTATTCTTGAAGGTTTGGGAAACAGGCAGTTCTGCATGAAGTTTGCCCCCCTCCCCCCCCCCCAATTCTCACGTACGAGGTCATCTGCCATGATTGTGAACCGCTGCGTGCGAATGACGGCGTGGTGGACTTCAGACACCTACCTCGTTCACCTGACCTTGCGCCTTCCGATTTTTTTCTGCTCCCTAAAATGAATTCCGCCTTCAAAGGAGGAAGATTTCAGGACATCGAAGACGTCAAGTATAACGTATCCTGGAGAATGAAGTGCAGTTTGCTTGGACTCTTACGATTACTTTTATTTAGGTTTTAGAAAGATATAGAAAGTGTGTTTTAGTAAACGGAGATTACTTTCCAGGAAAATAAGAGGCTGTTTTGTTATTTCATCTGCGTGATCTTAGAGTATCAATTCAGGAATCTTATATGACGACGGTTTCAAGAATTCATTTTTATGGCTTCTTTAATCGCATGTAAATTAATGCTTTAATATCATTAGTAGAATAATAACTAATTACAAATGTCTGCATATATGTGAGAAATCGGATCGGCTTCGTCGATATCGTGACTGTGTTATAGGTTTGACGACAGAGCAGTCGCCTTCTGATTTCCAGAAGGAGCAAGAGATTTTTCTATGCTCTGCTGTATCGAGACCCTCTCTGGGGCCCACTCACTCTTTTGTTCAATCGTTGCCGGAGCAGAAACTGCCAAGCCGTGAAGCTGACTGGCCGCCCCATTCAATGCCAAGTGTAGAATAAACTACAGACTCTGAAACAAAAGGGCTGAGCTTCAGCCGTGCAGAGGAAGTGACAAAACTGTGGGTGAAATTCCATAAAGAGGAACTTGGTTCGTTCACTTCGACGTGTATCAGTACGTGATGAAATTACGGTGGGTGGAATAGACGGTATATGTCTGATGTAGGTCTATTTCCTTATCTAAATATTAGGCACGTGCACTTCAAATGTAATGGTAACACTTCAGGCGGTCTATGTGTTTTGAACAGGTGTTGTGATTCCGGTGCTGCCGATTGTACGAGTTTGTGTACCGTGTGGGCCCTCGTCCAAAGGGGGAACAGGTGCTGGTGTCTCCCAGATCTCTTGAGAAATTGTGTGTCGTTCTTGAGATTTTTCTGGCCTTTGTACACACACGAATAAAGTTACGGATCCTGTAACTACTGCTGCTTAAGTTTTAAGCAGATGGTACAAGATTTAAAAGGATTGCCTATGGACCTATGACTCATTGTAATGCGTAATACAATGACTGAAGAATTTTAAATATAACACAATTCAGTTAAGCATATTGTCCATTCCTCGCTTGTATTTTTTCTTAGGCTAAATTGAGCATAAATGGGGAAGTTTTTCATATATTGATAGAGTTATTTTTGAAACTGGCTACGGAAATAAACAGCTTTCTATACATTGTTAATTCACCGGTTCCACTCGCCTAACCATCGGACCAAAAAAGAATAATTTTATGTGGGTGTCTTATATTGAGACCTTCCCCTAGAAGTGTGCAGTAATATTGAAAGTGTCGCCTGTCTACAATACAGTTTCTTTCCCAGCATCGATTCTGCCGCCGCCAGCCGAGCAGTGAGAGTTTACGGTTCGATATGGGTTCTCGCACCACAGTTGTCTAAACATTAGCGTCTCCCACCGTACTCACCCGCCATGGCCGTGTGCGTATGCTCCACGCTGCACGTAGTGAAAGATCTCAGGATCTCCAGTTAGTGAATGACCGCCCATCTCGTAACGGTTTAGGGGTTCAGCAGGAGTGACGCCCTTGCCCAACAAACTGGATATGGTCATTACGCTGGCGCTGACGCCAGGGTTACTCACTCAAACGGCGAATTTACGAGTCGGTGTTCCTTCGTCGGGAAAGATTAGCTGTTAAAAAGTATTAATGCGCATTTAGTAAACTTTTCTTTGTGGCCTATTTTGTAAACTTGGAGAAGAGGGGGATTTTGTTTAAGGCAGATTTTCGGGTTTGAGCTGCGTTCTTTGCTGCCGTTCTGCGAACGCTTAAGTAATACGGATCGTGGCATCTTGAGGTTTTTTGCCTTGCATGTCGATGCTCAAACTCAAAACCTGATCTTGAGTATTAGACGCCGATCGCGGAAACTTCAGACCTCTCTCAAAACAGTGCTTATTGAAAGTTAAGATAAAAACATATTGTATATGATGCTTGACATTTTGCAAATGTGACCGACTGCACACAACTTTGTGTTGGTATATTGAATGATTGTGAGAAAAATAAACTTATTGTTTTTCGCCTGCATAGCTAATAGGACATAATGTATACTGTACATAATGTTTACTCTACTACGTGTTTCCATTAATAGGACATAGTGTATACTGTACTACATGTTTCGACTAATAGGACATAATGTATACTGTACTACATGTTTCGACTAATAGGACAATGCATACTGTACTACATGTTTCGACTAATAGGACATAGTGTATACTGTATTACATGTTTCGTCTATTAGGACATAATGTATTCTGTACTATATGTTTCGACTAATAGGACATAATGTATACTGTACTACATGTTTCGACGTAAACGATTCGTCCTCAGGCCCAAAATGTAAAATGTTGCACTCATCCCCGGTCATTATGCCGACCAGGGTTAAAGCTTTGATCTTGGTCTTTAATATGCACATTTTTATTGTTACACACGTATATAGATTTAGAATGTGGTTAAAATTATATTTAAGGACATAGTTGATCGATATGTGAATTATCAATTCTGTGCTGCGGTTATTTTTTTCTGGGATGTAGTGTTGTTACGATGAGTTGGGAAGTCGAATCCCGGCAAGTCGAGATTATTTTTCTGTTGCATTTCCTCGGGTATAAGAATTGTCGCGAGAAATATAAACAGCCAACTAGATGCAAAAATAATAATGTTACTAGTAACTTCAATCAGCTCAACATGTTTCGGGCGATAATTTCGCACATCCTCAGGAGCAGTAGACTGTGTTTACAGCTTGTGGTATAAAGCACCGACGATGCTGCCTGCTGGTGAACAGGATGAGGTGAACTTCCACCTCATCCTGTTCACCAGCAGGCAGCATCGTCGGTGCTTTATACCACTAGCTGTAAACACAGTCTGATGCTGCCGAGGATGTGCGAAATTATCGCCTGAAACATGCTGAGCTGATTGAAGTTATCTAGTTGGCTGCTTATATTATTGTATCAATGATGCACGGTCACACAAACATCAAATTATCGGGTGGTTCGTTGTTTCGCTGTTTCGTTGTTATTGTACCCTATGCGTTTACTAGCTGAGCTTTAATGGCTTAAATAGAATTTTATGTTAAGCAAGCCAGTTTTTTTGTAACAGGGTGTAGTAAGCCAAATTATTTCTTTACGCAACAAATTTTAGACAATGGACATACTTTAGGTAGCAGTGATGACATGAGCATATTCTACGTCGCACACGTTGTCAAAAATGAACACCGTACGGAGATTTCATATAAAAAATCAGAGAGGTACATAAGTAGGTCAGACATATACGATTACTGCAAACACCGTTTGATGCTATAGACATAGTATTACACAGTGACACGGCTGAAAATACAAACAAATATATACTTACGAACATTTAATGTCATAACAACCGACGATAAAACCGTGTACTCCTACAGTTTTGCCGTTTTTATTTATTTTTATTTAAGTACTAAAATGTCACCCTAATAATGTAATATTGCAAGACTTACACATTAATATGCACGTTTCTGAGAGGAACGTATTACTTAAAGTAATATATCTTAACCATATTAACCTGCGGTTTTAGATAATTATCACCGAATATAACAACAGAACTTACTCTCCTTTTTGAGATTTGCAATTTATACCGTATAAATTAATAGCAAAATAAGATAAACTTGATCTTGATATTATCCCTAAAATACACATTAACGTAGTGTATTTCATTCTCTTGATTTGTATATGCATAGTTACTAATAAATTTTATAAGGAAAAGTGCCTAATAATTTTATATGCTTTAATTTAATATAGAAATGCCGTTACTTATACAATTGAATTTAATATTCACTGTGCTTGATCATTCATCGTCATTGAGTATTCTCTAAGTAAGTCCGTTTTAAAACTAATGACAACACAGCATATGAGCATACAAACTATGACATAAAACTGATATCTCAGTTTTGACAGTCGATTAACGCATGGTCTGTGTACAGTCCGAAGATGACTTGGTATTAGCCGAAATATATAGCTGTGATTGTGTTTTAACAATAATTAAATGTATCTGGCGGCTGTTTAGTAGTAACTGTAAATATACATGCAACGCTCTGTTCTAAAAATTCTGCAGTGTCAATTTAACAATAAACCTCTAAGGTACTTACATTTGGGCAGTTCAGTGCCATGCAGGATTCACCGGGGCATTGAGCTCTCCTCGGTTCCACGTTAACTGAAGTGGTGATAAGTCTGCACCTGCAAGACACCTCACTGAAGTACGTGGACCTGAACATTGCACTGCCTAAGAACCGTGTCCGTTCTTCCTGGTTACCGGAAAACTGCCATGCATATAGGCATGGCAATGAAAATATCAGCCCTGTTCTGTATGACACCTTCATTGCAGTATAGTACGCACAATTATTTTCCTATTTGCTGCGGGTGTAAAACACGGTTTTTTACTTTTGCGGAAATACATTATTACAGGTGCCTGAACTCAGAATGGCTAGAAAAATACTCGTATTTGTCATAAAAAGAGATTACGTAAATGACAAATTAACATTATGGGCCAACGACGACGAGTTTCATGATGTATAAAGGTCCTTAGTAATGTTAGGACAGTAACGTCTAAATATGCTAGTAGTGTTAAGACAGTAGAGTTTAAATATACTAGTAGTGTTACAACAATAAGGCCTGAATGTGCTAGTAGTGTCAGAACAGTAAAGTTTAAATATGCTAGCAGTGTTAGAACGGTAAAGTCTGAATGTGCTAGTAGTGTCAGAACAGTAAAGTCTAAGTATGCTTTAGTGTTAAAAGAGTAAAGTCTGTATGTGATAGTAGTGTTAGAACATTAAAGTCTAAATGTGCTAGTAGTGTTAAGACAGTAAAGTTTAAATGTGCTAGTAGTGTTAGAACAGTAAATAAGAGTCTGCGATATGCTGGGCGTGGGGCTGGTGTGGGGAGACGAGGCATGCGTGCAGAATATGATAGGAAAAGGTTCACTGGGAACAACGAGAAGGAAATGGGATGATTTTGAGATGAATCATAAGGGGCAGTACACACACAGATATAAACTTTTTCGGGTACTTACTGCGATTTCCTTTAGCTCTCACGCTGTCCAAAGTTAATACATTCAAATAAGTTGCTTCATTTACGTAAGGTACTTGAGCTATTCTTCTGGACAAAATGTGGGATAAGACGGGCTTCCTTTACTATCCAGTCACTATTTAAATCACTCACTATTCGTTTCATAGTTAAGTTTTTTTTTTCTATTCACCAGTAACTCTTGCGAGTTTCTGTACCTCACCTACACACGTGAACTGAACCGAAGTAAACAGAGAAGTACTCGTAAATGTATTGTGCGGACGAAATATTAGTTGTGTTTGTTATACGGGTGTTTTACTCAGATATGTGTGCGTTGTCAAGCGTGAGTTAGAACTTGAGTGTGTGTGTGTGTGGTCACCTGTAGGGAGGTTGGCATGACATGTGGAAAGGACTGGCTCAGGATAACGAGAGTACGAGGTCGGAGAAGTAGGCAGTATGCATGTCAGAAAATATACGCATAATTTGTTTTTAGGACAACCTGAAAGAACAAGATCAATTCGGACACCTAGGAGTAAGTGGGAGGGGAGGATGGGATTTGATATTAAAATGGATCTTTAAATGAGAGGAGTGTGAGGGTAAAGACTGGAATCGTCTGGTTCATGACAGGCTGAATCGGTGGGTATTGTGAACGGGATTGAATATTGTTTGCCATGTGATACTGAGGGTGTACATCAGCTGATGTTCAGTTCTGATGACTGACTCTGCACTCTGCAGTTTATCAGTTACTGTCTGTAGCGATTTAAATATAGACAAATACAACAAACGAAGCTTGATGTGTTTGTCTGGATATAAATCGTTACTGTAGCACGACGGATGGTGTTGCCTAAATTACTGTCTGTATCGTATGCGTAGAATCTGAAGACATTGGCCTCGCTGTCCGTTGTATATATTTATATATCACTTCTAAGGTAGCAAGTCTTAGGAAACCAGTTTCGATTCCCGAGATGGGAATCATTCTTCATTTCGCCAAGGCCACAATACCTGCTATGGGGACAACTCAACCTCCTATTCAGTGGGTTCTGAGGTCTCTGTACCCGAGGGAAAGCGGCCGGCGCGTGAAACTGACCACTCCCATCTAGTGCTGAGGTTAAGAACGCATAGAGCTTTACATCCACACACACCCTCCCCTCCCTATGCTTTCATGACGTTGCGCTGATTTAAGGACAAGGACAATATTAAGGTTACATCCAAGAAAACAGTGCATGTTAAATAGACGTCAAAACGTATTCTCCAATTTGTTAGAATCTTTTAAAAATGGGTGGATCCATTAAACTTCCATATTGGCCACTAATACATGCTGCCTTTTTCATAATCCCACCTGACTATGCCCTGTTCTTTGTGCCTGTATCCTTGTTTCAAAACATGGAGGCCTGCTCTCTTTTTGCAGTGTGGTCCGTTTGTGTCGTATGAAGGAAATATACAACCGTTAAATTTTGTAAGTTATATACGAATGTATAGTTCTGAGTGTAACTATAAACTGCCCAATTTTGCACTATTGTTGTATAAGTTTTTAACTTGAGATTTTTTTTCAGTTGGGTTTGTATTAGATGGGACAATGAGATACGTTCAAACTTAAACATATTTCATTTGTTTTCGCTCTAAAAAAGTGTAGTCAATTGGTCCAACGATTCCAAACTTGAAAAGTCATAAGATTTTGTTTGGTAAAATTAGGTTATGTCCGAACACAAATATAGGCAAATTAAGTGGAAAATGTTTATTAATAGAAATTGTGCAATTTTACAGACACATCACAATTTACTTAATTGATAAGTTTCCAAACATTCACACACTTCAGGTGCATACTTTATCTTGCATTCAGACTTACACAGTTCCTTGTATATAATATATTTTTCTATTCCCCCTTCATTGATTCTGTAAAAACATCCATACATCTCACTCTCACGGTATTACACATTAAGAATTAACATATCAGTCTAGTATATGCCCACTATTATAATACACTTCTTAATAGTTGCCTAACTCTCGTTTATTTGTAAACTAAAAATGTCCTTAAACCTAACAGTGAGCCAGCTGGTTGCCAACATTAAAGAAAACGCTTTTAATTCCGCAATATAGGCATTTCCGCATTCTTATTATCTCTTTGTAATGTGGTAAAGTAACCCCATTACTGTGTGAACAGGAGTGCATTTCCGTCCGAAAGACGAATAGATCACTTGATGTTTTTTAAGGAGAGTCAGTTGCACACACAAAGCGTTATATAGCATTTATGTATGTTAAATGCGTATTCATTTTATTTGTATAAAAAGCAGACACGGAAAATATGAGCTGACCCACTATTTCCACAAGCCAGCCATCTTGTGGATACCTGAGCTGGAAACATGATTATTGAGGGGAGCACTCTTGGTCGAACGTACAATTTTGGAACTTTTGTACTTTTCGAATACAGTAAAACTTTTGAAATACTTGTAACCATTCCTTTTATGAAATCCTTCTATCCCGTAGCTATAACCTCCCCGACAATTTTATTATACAAATAAATCGATATATGACATGGTCGTGATTGTTACTCGCCATCTACCTGATATTTAATACATTATAACATAACAATGCATTAATAGCAACAGTGGAATAAGCGTCTAATAATGAAATGTGAACAACCACGTATGAAGAGACAAAATTCTGTTAAGAGCAATTACAGTATCTAGAACCTAATAAATTATTAAGTTATCAATAAATAGCGTGATGTGTGTGTGTGATTAGTCTGTCTTGTTTAATATCAGAAAACATTAACGGTTTGTCATGTGCTTGTGTGTTGCGAGAAGATAGAATTCCCTAATCGGTTTCAAAAACAATTTTTGTGTATTTTCTATAACTTATTAAGCTCGACTGACTTCAGAACCGGGTTTTCACTAGCAATATTTCCATTGCTGTTATTTTTTGCATCGCTTTCTTCACTTTCAAGTTTTCTGGTACTGTTCAGGTGTTCTATGTATTCGAGTTGTCGCTCAGAGTGACTCAATCATTACGAACTCAGCGATATCCTGACAACCATTGAAAACAAATTACCTGAATCATGATGCTGCACAACATTCTTTCGACCTCCCATTTTAGATGTACATACTACAAAATAGTTTGCCAATTTATCTGCCTTTTCCGTATCATTTAACAAACATTCCGAGAGTTAAATCTCGTTAGACAGTGTTTCATTATCGTTACCTATCGTTTTCACGTCAATGACTTCATGATGACTGCATTGATGATAGTGTCGATGATTATGATGATGATGATGATGATGTGGTGTCGTGTCGTGGGACAATTTTAGACCTCGTTGCAGGATAAGTACACTTGTCGACAGTCTTCTCCGCTACGACCCCGACGTCCTGCTTCGTAGAACGCGTCAAAAGGCGATGCGCTCGACCTCTCTAGGATGAAGCTGGCTGCATAGCTGGGGACAATTATTAAATAACTGGATTTATGTTTTTCTGTGCAGCGACTGGTAACGTTGGTGAATTTACACCTATTCTGTCACGTGACTACATGGTTCAGAAATCTCATGTCCAACAATAATTATATCAGGTTCTTTTGTGGTTGAATATGCGCTTTATTGGGTGAGAGTTTCCTTCGTTTCTTGCGAAATCAAGATAAAAGTAATCGTGATTCATCGAGTTACTTACGTTCCGAGCTGACAGTAGATGGCGCCATTCGTGTCTGCCGAACATTCTCTGTTTGCCTCACAAACGTATTTCAGCATGCAGTTTTCGTCAGTTGTCTTAAGTGTTCTCACGTAACCCTGCAATGCGAGTCATTCAGCTTCACGTGTGAATTATTGGTCTTCCTACATAATTATAGCACTTAAGTGAGAGCAAAAACTATAACTAACTGTATGCAGCCGAGTTATTCTTCAGAAACGGGTAACTAACTTAACAGGCCTTGAATTTCCTGCATTTTATGGAAAGAGGTCCGTATCAATATTCACAACAGTCACTAATGTACAATATTCTAAGCCGGAATTATCCAAGTCTTAAATTCTTCTGGCGAAGTTGTGTTACAGTAAACACGACTAGACTCGATCAGTCTGTTGAGACTAGATCGTTTAAACACTTCAGGCTATCAGAAACCTTTACACTTCATGACTGATACTTCCAGTTTCCGAAAAGTTCTGTGTAAAAAAAACCCAATATCCATGTGCTCATCTTGACATAATCCTACCATCTGTTCTATCTTATTACACGTATACGTTTTCCACCTATTTTGTGGTCAGTTATGTATTCATTCCTTGTCTTACCCATCCTAGTAGCACGTCTAGCCCTTCGCAGTCTTTTAGATTTCACTGTCAGTCGGGCCAGCGAAGGAATGAATAGGGCTGCTGATGGTTCAAATCGGCCTCCTTTTACCGATTCCACAAACTCCATAGAGCAGAGTCCTTGAAACGCTTGCTCAGTTAGTCACAAAATTTAACTGCATCGTACGGAACTCGAAGGTTCCTCATGTATAAAACGTATAAAAAAGTACCAACAAATGCTCTTTGGTTTTATGAATGTAATTTTATTACATAGTGACCACCGACATGTTTCGGCCATGTGTCAGTGGTCACCGTGTAATAAAATTACATTCATAAAACCAAAGTGCATTTTTCGTCTTTTAAGTGCAATTTATGCATTTAATTAACGCACGGAACACGGAACATATCAAACTATTTATTGCCATATTCGCAAGAACCCGCCACATATCCCTGTCCTGAACGAAATTTATCCTAGTCCATGCTCTACTATTTTGTTTCTTTAAAAACATTTTATTGGTATTCCCCATTTACGTTTGGGTCCTCCAATTAAACTGATTCCTTCAGGTTTCCTCTCCAAAACCATGTATGTATTTATTTTCTAGCCCATACATTCCACATGTTCTGCCCATCCAAAATTCCTTGATTTGATCGCCCAAATAATAATTGGTGACGAGTACAAATCATGAAGTTCCTCAGTATGCTCTTTCTCCCTTCCTCCCTACATTGCAGTGCATCCGTCCACCATCAGCAACAACACACTGAGAAAGTAGAGAAAGAAAGAGCCTGTAGACGCAACGTAAGCCAGAAGACACACTTGGTTGGAGTGGGGAAGACGTGTTCATTCTTTCTTTGACCCGACAATACAAATCACAAATTACTTTTCGAGCAGTATCCTGAATTATGTCAACTTTCATAAGTCCAGATATTTTTCTGGGGATTGTGGTTCAGTATACTTGCCCGAAGCGACCTTCTTGTCTAAAGTGAATATGTTTATCCATACCTTGAGCAGAGAGAGACCTGCCACTGCAGCTTCAGAGACCGAGTCCTTCTTTCCGAGCGAGCGTGCCGCCATGGAACGATGGCTGAAGGAAGTCTTCAGGGCGTCCAGCAGATTCACCACGATGTTGATAAACTGCAAAGCGAATTGTATCACGTACCGCTGTTTTGTAAATGCTGTATGTTGTGTTAGGTAAATGCTACGGGAGTTATTTAACAATTTATAGTCCGAGTTAATATTCGTGTTCAGCATTCAGGTTCCTAATTCCAAATAAACAATCCGAACGGAAGCCATACAACAGCTTGCGAGTAAGGTACTCAGTTGCTGACCAGTAAGGTACTCAGCTACTGCCCAGTGAGGTTCTCAGTGACTGACAAGTGAGGTACTCAAGCTACTGACCTGTAAGGTACTCAGTTACAGACCTGTAAGGTACGCAGTAACTGACCTGGAAGGTACTCAGCTACTGACCAGTAAGGTACTCAGTGACTGACCATTAAGGTACTCAGCTACTGCCCGGTAAGGTACTCAGTTACTGCCCAGTGAGGTGCTTAGTTACTGACCAGTAAGGTGCTCAGCTACGACCAGTACGATACTCAGACTGGCCAGTAAGGTACTCCGCTACTGACCAATAAAGTACTCAGCTACTGACCTGTAACGTTCTCAGTTACTGACCTGTAAGCCATGTATCCGTCTGATGTAAATGCTTATACTAATTGTATTTCATGGTCCACAGTTTCGTGGAATTTTGTGTTAATTTTCTGTCTCACATTTTTGTTTACTGTCTGTGACTGTTTATTTAATCGGGTTCATCACATAAGTACGTAGGCCCTACGTTTTAACAGGCGTTATCTGTAAGCTTTCTGCTGTCATTTGAGGTTTCCAGTCGTTGCTTGCTATAGAGTGGTCACTTCGTTCAGTCACTTCACCACAGCACGATTGGTCAAGTCAACTTCCTCAACTGCTGTTGTTACATTGAATGCTTTTCCCGAACCGCACACACCCCCAGAAAAATGATTTTTGTCGTTCCTTATTTCCTTTAACTTGAAGGCGCATAATAATTCATTTTTTGCTTGCAGGAATTCAATTCTAAACAGACCTTTTCAGAAACCAGCCCATATTATATAGATTTTAATTTAACTTTTATTTATGTCTGAAAGTGGGAACATATATGCATATTTATTTATTCCCCGTATTTGTCACTGTGTGATATGATTCTAATTGTTTCCTTGAATTTACATACGTTTATTTATTCGTTATTAACATTGGTATAAACATATTTGGTTGCCAAGTATATTGATATATTTATTTGTTCTGTATATTAGTTGTGCCTTGTTATGCCATGGGTGTGTTCTGACACTAGAATCAATGTAATGTGCATCGGTAAATGTTATATACCGCATGTTCTACACAGTTTAGAGCTGCTAGTGAATTTCGAACATTCTTTATCGATATCCAGGTTGATATGTTACTGCATTCTCAGTGAAACATTTGTCGTTTCCTTACGCAGTGTGTGTTTTGAATCAGAACGTGATGTAACTACTTATTTGATAATACATCGTATTATATTCAGAGAAGTGTTTGAAACGTACGAACTTGAATCGTATTTATTTTAGTGTGTGTCTGGTAATGAGAGGCGCACATCCGTGATAACGAACAGCAGCACTACTAACCTGAAACTAGCTGTGTGGTGTTACACGAGAATATTTGCTTAAATTGCTGTGCAACTCCTCAGTTTTTTTTTTAATTTGACACATTATTTGAATTATTTTGTAAAATTATTGATGTATCTCCAACATGCGTGTTCTTGCATTACACAAAGCTTTACTACTGCTAACTGCAGATTTGCTATTTGTCATACCAGTATCGCAGTGTTATGTAGTGCATTCGTAAAAATTTAATCCTAAAAAGCAGGTATAGGAGGAAACAGAAGAAGAGTGTAAATCTACAAAGTTTCGTGACGTACCTTGTTTCTTGGTACAGAACTCTACGTAAAGTCGTCACAAAATTGGCTACTAATTCTGCAGATAATTTTCACAGTTCCCCATTGATGGCTTCGTGATACCGGATACAGAACGTCGTACCATGAATCAAGGTATGTTACGATATGTGAAGATAGTAGCTGAAGTTGCATAATTGTTACTGTGGATGGCATAGTTATTCCCGCTTTTAATATGTAGTCAGATAATTACATATTTATATTTTGACTTGAAATTATGTTTTGTTGTTGTTTACGCTATAGTTTTATCCCGTATTTTTATCAAAAGACCATCGAGCCAGACAACAACAGGCTTTCAAAATTACATTTCCTGGTAATTATGTGACGGTTTTATATACTTGAGACTATATACAGTACAACATGTGAGACACGCAATTTTTGTACATTGATGTCGTAGAAATTGGAAGGTACTTAACATTAATTCGTGCCCAGTATTTCACTGATAAAAGTAACGCCGGCAGAAAAGCGAAACGTCCAGTGCGCTCAAAAATGTCTTTTTCTTGAGACTTGCTGTGTAAAATCAAATGAGACTTGGAGAACCAACCCAGAACCATTGTCTGCCAATTTATGACGCCCCTTTTTTGTGCGCACAAAATCCCCAAACGGAAGGTACTGACGCGTGTATATGAGCATTAGGGCCTTCTGTAACATTACACCTTCCGTATAGTTTAGTAGAAACAATATCAGTAAAACAGTATTTGTCCCTGCATTTTCAACCAATCCTGGTCATCGTCACAAGAACAGCCTGTGCTTCCCGGGAGATACAGAAGACTACATTACAGGCGTTAGTTAGGTATAGAATATATATATTCCCGTTCGAATGGTCAGGATTGGTCAAGCCATGGAGGAACAATTATTAACATCTTTTTTTTTTTTTTTGTATTTTTCGTTGCATTGTGTACTGTGTTGCTTTTATTGTAATGAACAAGGGTGCACAGACTTACAGAAAATCTAGAAGCCACCCAAACGTTCTAGGCCCGAGAATGATGACGTAAAGCACGTTCCATACAGAGTACCCACAAATATTAGGTGCCACCTTACAAGGTGTAGTAGCCATGGCGACCTAGCGCTCTGGATTTTTGCACCCCTGGTAATAAATAAGTCCGTAGGTACACGGACAATATGTGCTATAAAGATGGGGTACCTGTTTACTGTAATCTGAATATTCACGGGAACCTTAAACATCATATGTATAACGTATGACAGATGAGAAGGTACACATTAATAGTCGGGCGACTGTAATTTAGTTCGTTCCTATACAATATAGACCGAACTTTAAGTGAAGCTCAGTCGAACTGGAGAAATTTATGTTTGGCATGTATATTATTAACATCTACAGCCTCTGTTTTAAACATTGCTTCGTGTATTAAATGTGTGATTCCATAAGAAGGGAACATAATTTCTGACTGCATTGTCGTGTCCGTAGTAAATTTGGGTTTTCTGTATAACAGTGGATTTCACCTGCGTAAATTAACATCAAGGCCAGTGGGATTTATCTCTCGGTATTCACATTTTGGTCTGCAGATCCCAGGCTACCTTGGATTGCAGTTTTAGGGGTTTCACGGGAATATTTTTGTCAAATATCAGTTGGATAATTTTATTGCCGTTTTTATTTTGCTTCCTTCTTTGTTCATATTCGGCACTGGCTTTATTCTCTATGTAAAACACGAATAATAAACATTTTGTTTTCCGTAATTGTGTCTGAATCTTAGATTTTAATATAATTAAAAGTGCATATTTTAAAATATTTATGTAATTTTTGCAGCGAAAAAGATATGTTTACTTTACAAGGACACTTCCACCCGGTTTTTTAAGTTTAATTTTAATATTAATCCATCTATACTTAGGTCTTCAGTGTGGTCTTTTCATGTTTTCGGGCGAAATTTCGTATGCCTTTAATTTTCTGTAGCAGGCGTGAGGAATAAAGTCCTGGAATATGCTTTCGTAATTGCCATCATGATTAATAGGGAGTGCATTATTTTGACAGGCCATAACCAAGTATTGCTAATGTATGCATACAGAAAGAGAGAGAGAGAGAGAGAGAGAGGAAGTTGGTTGGGAGACTCACCTCACCAGCCTGCTTGGCCATCGTGGCAACTTGTTCGGGATCTTTTGATCCCAGCAGTGCAGAGAGGACTACGGCCAGGATACCCTGTCGATGTGCATGGGAAAGGAGAGAGAGAGAACCAGGCCTCAGTGAAGAGCACTATACCTCACTACATTAGCACAGCTGACTAACGTCTGCAGCATACACAGTGCACAGTCAGTAAGTCCGTACCGAAAGCTTGTAAAACTGACACTTTCTCAAGACTCAAAGCTGCCGGTTACGCCACTGCGAAAAGCTAAAAACGAGGTCAAGGTGGAAAGTAAAGTTGTCCTTTTGCATGAGTCCCACGTCATGAAGGATTTGAGACAAAGCACCACACATTTTTAACAGCGGCACGCTTGAAGCTTCGGACTATTTGCGAAGTGCAAAGAGCCCCTTGTACGAATACCAATGGATAGATTGGTACGTGGATTCGAACACCATATTGGACATCTCGGCGAAGAGAAAAAAATACCCTAAGGAGAATTAGTATTGCTAAGCAACGTGAACTTAAAACTAAGTCTGTTCAAAGCAACAATAAGAAAATACTTTTTTTCAGCTTGCTGCCCCATCTTATAGCACTCCAAGCAAGCTCCTCATAAACGTTGCAGCCTATATACAGGTCTGCACGGCGTCATATACCAGAAGATTGGAATCGTGATCTACACCGCTGTGAGAACCGCAGATCATGCAAGTAACTGGCCATTCAAAAACAGTATACCCTACTTTTCACTAGTTAAATGTGAAGGTGTCTCCGAGCTTTTAGGTCGTCTTTAGAAACAAGAAGAAAAATGTATTCACATTCTTTTATTTCGCTTCAGAACCTAGTAACAAATGGACGGACACGATTTCCCCCTTGCGTGTTTGTTCATAGTGGTTTAGAAGCAATACAAGCGTTTTGACAGGAGCTGAAAGAATAAAATTCTAAGCGTTCCACTAATTGCATAAAAATTGTGGGACCCACATGCCTTAGAATTGTCGGCAACTCCTGTATATAGACAATACGTATGACAGCCAGTTCGTTTGGGTTGTATAATTGGAAGGAGTTTGCACGTCGTCGTCTGAATAAATGTGCTTCTCGGGTTTAAGTACCAGCAAATAAAGTCTTTTGTTTCTACATCGCTGCTTCATTCGGACTGGTTCTGTGGTGCATGCGCCATCGAGAGTAAAGCGGTCGAGGAGTGAAACAAATCATTCACCTCTATCTAGCGCCGACGTTCAGGATTCGTGGAAGTTTACCTCCATTCCCCAAGTACATGTCCATGGTGTGGTGCTTAAGCATGGAGACAACTTTACCGTTCTTTTTTTCCTCTAAACTGCTCCTGTTTCACTGATAAATAAAATATTAATTTTAAAGTTTAGTTTGAACATGTACCATAATTCGAGTTGCTGTATTGAAGCTCCATTTCTCTTTTTATGTTTCTGCGCTGTACTATTAGAGAAATTAATGGTGTGTTGCTAAGAGATAAACTTACTTTACAATACGTGTAAACTGATCAGGACGTTTCTGTACAAATGTTACGGTTCGGAGGACATGTTCAGTGAATATGGGCAGATCGGAGAGAAATCTAGAGAATTTTCAGTTCCATAACTTGGTCTTAGTAGCACTTCTTTTTCAACTATGTTAAGTGATAAACTTTCGAAGATAATATTAAATTAAAATTTTTTATTTGCGATGAACGGGAACATGAATCAACTGTGGCACTGTCTGTTTCTGCAGACGTTCGTCCAACCTGCACCCCAGCCTCACTATAAAGCAAGCTGCACTAACCAAGTTTGAAGCATGGTGCTTTGTACGACTGCGACCTCAATATCGATGATGCGTTGCGCGATCGAAATGCCTCACAAACACACACTTCTCGCAAGTGCATTAGAGCAACATTGCATCTAAATGTTTAGCAGTAGAAATTAATCCAAACGTCTTCCTTTATCTAAACTCCTTTAGCACCTGACGTAAAGAAATTCACTGGCCCACAGGAAACACTGCGTCTCCGTTATCAGGAACAGCTGGTTAGTTCTGTGTAAGGGAATAATAATTGTTTCTACTTCTAACTTCTCACAATTACACTCTTTAGGTAAAGCTGCGGGATTTTAATACCAAAGCAGATGTGTAGTGATCAGTTTCAGCGATGAAATTTTTTTAAGGTCAAAATTGTATGTGAGCCTTTCGTTTGGCAATTGTGTGTTACTTGTACTTTGTTGTGTGCCTTATCATATGCGACGTCACCGTATATCATGTTTAGTTTTCTTGTTTTGATCCTCAGATCATCATAAATTTGACTCTTAGACGAAGTATTCCCATATAATTAATCTTGTACGCCACTAAATATTATGCATTAAGAGAAGAAAGGCCATTTGGGGGATGACATAACTTTTATTGTAATTTTGCAATGCTTGTCTAAATGGAAAAGCTCTCTGCTTTTAAGAGAGATTCATGCGTGAATTTTTAAAGCCAATGAGAATCTACCAGCAGCAATTTCTGAGGAAGTGAATACATACAAAATTTGGTCGAAAGATGGTACGACTGCAGTCTGGGAAGCCACTGAGTACGGTATGACATGGGTTGCAGCAATGGGGAATGATAATTTCGGATTTCTTGTACGCATAATTCGTTTATAATCTTTCCGGTACCGTGGACTTGTTAAAGGTGTCTTATTCTGCGGATCCCTCCCCAAAATAATCTCAACTCATGGCCCCCCAAGACAAAACCCGCAGTGAAATTCAAATTTAAAATATTACAGACAACACGCTCCAAAACTGTAAAAACTCTTAGTAGGTCAGTGCAAGAATTCATTACGAACACCAACAGAAATGAAAACACGTTAAGATTAGACGAAGCCGAAAATAAGTTTTGTGTTTTACTGAGCAGAATCTACACTATGAATTGTAATTATTCCAAAAAAAATATTTTGTAAAGTGTTAAAATTATTCAGCACAATATATTTCGTTCTGAATTATAAAAGGAAGACAAAAATAATTCCGCCGACTCCGAGGCCATGCCTCTCAGATCCCTAGGGACCGGTCTCTCACACTTCGATAATCTAGTTTACGCTATTCACAAACAATTTGGGTACATGGTCTTTCTCACATGTGTTCGCTACATTAGATTAGGCTGTTAACGCAGACTGTTAAAAATGCATCAGGCATTCCCTATGAGAAAGAGACAGCGTTGCTGACCCAAATGTTACCTGATTTGTAGGATCAAAAACCTTATAATTTGCGAACAGTTCAAGTACATTCGTCACGGATTTGAACCCCATTACTGCAGTCCAGATATCGAAGATCACGGCACACCAGAAGCAGGGGGAAAAAGTGCTGTCTACTAATGAATAGGGCCGAAACCAGTGGCCGCGCTGTCGAAGGCGTGGGCCTTGGGCGCTCACTTGCTGGGATTATGGGTTATGTGTTATCAGGTAGAGGTATCTGCATCGTGATGATCATTCGTCCAGTGGAGTCCTACCGAGTGTGGTGCGTTTGGGTGTGAACGCGAAGCCCCGTAAGGGGAGGGGTCGAAGCGCCACACGAATATATATATATATACTGAACAGGAATGCGAAAGAAAATTAGTAATCTGCAAAAAGAAAGTGTCACAAGAAAAAACGAGGAGTCCTACAACAGAAGAGAAAAGTACAAAAGAATTCACTACGTTCTTTCAACGATGACAAGCAGGAGGCAAGTGTGACCGATGACTGTATTGATAATGGTGGTTTTGATGTTTTGTTTGTAATTGTTATTTATATTGAAAACCGGGTCCTAGAGATGAATGCATTAAGTGCGCCAGCTACAAAGAAATGGCTGCGTGAAAACTGTGGCACCGATAATTTGTTTCTGTGCAGACTGCTAGGTCTGCGTACAGACCACACGACAGTCACGGCTCACAGACAGCATTTGGTGTCATGTATGGGGTTCTGTCGAGTTAGTATGTTATAGTGGCTTCTTGATTGTGCAGTTGGTAGAACGTTCAAGTTTTGTGGGCGTGCTGTGCGTGCCCTCTATTACTTAACTTACGTGTGCTTTAAAAATGTTTCTTTTTTAGTGTTTGCTTTATTTGACAACGTAGCATCTTTAAAAATATTTCACTGCTTAACAGTTAGGTTTAGAGACAGAAATCTCCATTTGCCACTTCTAAATGTGCTGAAAAACCTTAAGCATGGCATTTTCCCCCCAGCGTATCTTAATTTAAAATTCCTTGTGCTCCGTAGTGTTTCTACACGAAACTGAGTTGAAAATATTGTGGAATAACGCAAACATAATTATTTGAAGTCGGAACGTACTATTTTGCTCTCGGCGCCGTCCTGAAGTGACTGATTTGATATTTCTAATGCTCTGTTAGGTGGACTGCTGTCTTTTCCGCTTGTCATTGTATGTAGGTGTATTAGTCTGCTGACATATACGTATTTGTTAGTCTGTTGCAGTTATCGATTGGTCTGGTTGTAGAACCGGAAGGTTTAAGCCCTACCTTTGGACACAATCTTAAGCCTCATCCACCAACGCCTTCATCTTAATGGACTGCCTCCTTAAGATTCATCAGGAGGAACATTTGCAGATTCATTTCCAAAATTTATCGTTAAATGTGTTGTTTCTATTTCAGAGTTTAATATCTCATAATGTCGTATTCTCGGCACCATCGATATTACGATCGTATATGTCTGCTCGATAGGATACTGCAGTTCTACATTCACGCAGACACTCTACCGTTAGACGTTGAGGTTTAAAATCTGAAGGTTATTGCGGAGCACCATGCTTCATGAAACTACCTTTGTACATCTATATTATATTTGCCTCTATTCTTCTGTTTGCTTACTTGTGACAGGATGTGTTTCGAATGCGAATATCAACAGAGTGTAGCAGAGATTCAATCAAGACTTGTTTTAACAAAAGTGATATGCTTCGAAGCTCTTTCCCTGTAAGAAATCGATGAACCCAAATACCGTATAATAAATCTGTAGCAAAAGTAAAGGAAAAGAGTTGTGTCTCCAACAAAGCGCCACATCATGAACACGTATGGGGAAATGGGCTTGAAATTCCACGCATTTTTACTTTGGGACTAGAATATTATTGGTCAGTCCCACACTCCGGCCGCTTTATTTCCCTGAGAATGAGGTTCTGTTGCTCTAGATATGAGGATCGGCGATTGTAGAGCCAATCTAGATGCAATGGCGGTGAGAAAATTTGTGCTTTATATGGGAATCGAAGCAAGGTCGTCCAACCCGTAGTAAATCATTGTGGACTGTAGGAACTTGACAACTAGGCGCCGCGCTGCATCGTCGTGAAATAATAAAATATTTTTTATACAAGGCGTTATTAAATATTACCATGTGCATTATTTAATTACACGCAAACACATGCACACACACACACACATACACACACATGTATATATAATTTAAGAAGTCTAAAATTTACATTAAAACATTTAAAACGCTCCTACATGTTTCGACCACACGATCATCCTCAGGGAGCATATATTGTTCCTTGCTAAAGTTATAATTTAAAACATTCAGTGAATTACTTCGTTATGTTAACTTTGGTGCTGTGGCAGCATGTCATGTACGACATGCTGCCACAGCCAATATATGCTCCCTGAGGATGATCGTATGATCGAAACATGTAGGAGCGTTTTAAATGTTTTAATGTAAATTTTAGACTTCTTAAATAATATATATATAGATATATATATATGTGTGTGTGTGTGTGTGTGTGTGTGTGTGTGCATGTGTTGGTGCGTGTAATTAAGTAATCTACAGAATGCACGGTGAAATGATAAAAATAGTTACCTTGTGTACCTAAACAATTACGTTGTGATCAGGACATTCGTTATTAAGGCAGGTGGTATCGTAGACTGGATAGTGGACGCTGATTCCTGTTCAAGCCATTGGCTTTTTTCACGTCGGAACATGCAGTGGATCTCACCCAACCTCCTATTGAAGAGGTAATGGGTTAAATCGGCTGAGTGCGAATGCGACATCTCACCGCCATGTAGTGCCAAGTTAAGAACTGTCAGAGGTGCATCTTCACACTCCATACAGTTTCTTCGTTTTTACACTGTTGGTTGATTTAACGACGCTTTCAGTGACCCATCTGGAGTCGAATGATGGAATTGTTAGTGAATTATCAATTGAAGAAAATGTGGAAGGAAATGGCCATGATGTAATTTAAGGAACTTTGCTGCATTTGCCGTAAGTTCTAAGATACGACGCTAAAATCTTCCGGGAGCTTTTGGTCGGACCGAAATTTAGTCGTGGGATCTCCGTAATTCGGTGTGAGAATGCTTGCCTCTTCGACAGCAGCCTCCGGTGCCCATAGGTGTTCATGTGTGGTACTTAATTTTCAGAAGGCCCCAGAGTACATGAAGGGCTGTTAAGATCCTGGAAGCTTCTATTATTGCTCCTACTGGTCATTGACAGTTGCTTTAATCTAACACAGAGAAACTGAAGTAAATATACGAAGTAGGAATGTGAATCGGAGAGGCTGTACAACAGTAATTTTCCCCATGTTTTAAGTTGATTGATATCAGTGTAATGTTATGCTTACGTTTACGGTTATGTTACCAAAAATGGTCAGTCATCCACCATTTTCTTTGGAAAAGTACATTTATTATGTCTTTGAACAAATACGAAATATGTAAGACTCTCAAAGTTTCGGCGTGGCTAATGGCAAGCTTGCAGCTGTTGGATAAAGTAACGACAGTTGTTATTGCGCCAAAGGTCAGGATAGTGTCACACAGAAGTATTCGAATTGTTCAGTTCCTGGATTAAGAAGACGTAGCCCGAATTTGATGTTCAGGTGGCCGTGCATCGTGATAAATTCTTATAATAAAACCAACTAGATGCACTAATTCCTCAAATTTGTTTTTTGGAATAAAACTCTACATGTTTCGGACAGTTCTTCTGTCCATCATCAGGAGTTTTGCACTGTACACACAGCAATGGTATATGTCATACAAGTATGCTGACAGCTTGCGAGCTGGTTTTATGGTTGTAGGCAGTGTTAGACCACAAAATTGTGGTGATTTTGTACAATAACTGCCCCATGCCTTGAAAATATGGATTGAAATATGTCGTTTTAAATCACTACATTTTACGCATTCGCGTTTAGAATTTTCCTCATCAAATCTGAGTGCTGTCAGCGATAAATGTGTAGGAAAATTGCGTCCAGGGATGTGCCGCACGGAAAACCCTACCAAGCAAGATAGAATGTTGTTACGCTGTCAGGGATTGCGCGACGTTGGTCAGGGACGCTCCGTCCATCTTGTATAAAACGAAGAATCAAGCGATTGTATTTTGCATCTCATTTGTTACATTATTCATTACAGTGGAACGGTATTTGCATATTAAATGTTTACTTTCCCTTGAAAATGGTGGGCGAATTTCAAGCTCAGATCTAAATTCAGAGAATTCACCTGCCCTTTTATAAGTCTTTTTCCTTTTAAAGGAGAGTTTAAGCTGTTCGTTGTATTGTACAGAGCAACTTAGCATATTTATGATTGGTTGGTATGATGTTGTGTATGCCATAATATTCACCCTTATTTCTGAAAGTACTTACATGTACCAAATCAGAAGATAGAAGTCTCATGTTGTTGTCTCCTCGATTATCGTATCGTGACATCGTCATCCTGAACATGGAGGCAATATGCTCATCAATATGTGGGTACCCACCCATCAGTCTAGCGCGGCCGAATACGGTAATGAACGTCGCCGCTGCGTAAATATGAGATCGTAGTCTTACTTGGGATAGAAGTTGTTTCTCCATTCCTTACATCATATCTGGAAGTGTCTGTTCTAATTCACTTTCAGAGTAAACTTTATCGTCATTTTTGCAATCGTACAATGTTTTACTTTGCCTCAATTGTATCTCTGCATATTGTTGTTTGCTATAAGGTAGAGAAGATGTAGACTATTGGAATCCATAAAAGCCATTTGTAAATTATGATTTCAGTAGAGATTGTATGGTTTTGTGTGGATCTGTAACGCCATATCCTCATGTTTAAATCATCCTGTCTAACTTTTTCCACATACAACATAAAAACATTATCGGTATAGTAATGGGTTGACCTATTTGGAAACTGACTTCATTATCAGCTACTGGCACCATTACCTGGAGCTGCGATGCTGTGCGCATGTTGTCTTGTGACTGACCTGCATTGGAGATCCGTTATCCACTTTATCGATGCCGTCTCCTCCAGTGCCACCACCCAAGATGGCGGTCAGGATCTTCAGGCCTACGGTGAGGAAGTTGGCCCACGGGGATGGTGCCACACTCTAAAACGGTACAGGTCGTGTTTACAACTTACTCTTAATTGGCCTAATTACTGAAACACAATACCTTTTGCGTTTTGTATACAGTCAGATAAACTTATTAATAATATTTGTAAATTTATTGACTGAAGTTAAGGGGAGATTGAAGTGGCAAATGCGTGTAACCATGCGGTTCATATTATTTTGTTTTTTCCTATGTTGTCTAAATCCCTGATTATGTGAATGTAGAAAACTATGTTTGGATCTTTTTGCCTTGGTGTTGGAACTTGGTCCTTCATCCGAACTGAGGAACGTGGAGGGCGTTTGAGAAGACCTTTTGGACTTGAGAGAGTAAGAGTAAGTTATAGGAGCATGACGTAATGAGGAACGTAATAATTTATGACAATATCAAGACGCTTCCTTCCGCTTCCCAACTTATTACCCACATTCGTTCCATCCCTGGACGTTACTACAGCAATTATGTACTAATACAGTTTAACGCCGTTAACTGAAGAGTCAGAATTTCAGATGTCGTATTTTCATAGCACTGGAATTTTCAGCCTATATATACCTGTATCTGAAGTCTGACTAGCGAATATATTTGATGTTATTTATTTCTTCGTAACGTGTATTTTATTGTGTATTCGTAGTTTTCCATTTACGTTTTGTACAGACAAATCGATGTTTTGTGATATTTATAATATCTTTGTCAGTGCCATATTTAGTACACCGACCTTTCGTTTTACGGACCTTCAATTAACCTACCTTATTTCGGTGTTTTTTTTTGGGGGGGGGGGGGCCGGGGTTGTGGTTATTGTTGTTGTGTCGGGTTGGGCCGGTGTTTTGAAATGTGTACGGGCTTTTTTTTTTCATTTTTACCCCTTTTTATTTTTTTTATATTTTTGGTAGTTCCATTTTTTTTACTCCGTGCTTTCGTTTTACGGACCCTCAAGTAACCTTCCTTATTTCCGGTTTTTTTTTTGGGGGGGGGGGGTGCTGGAGTGTGCGTAATGCTGCTGTGCTCGGTTTGGCCGATTGTGTGAACTATGTCAGAGCATTTTGTTCTACATCATTACGCTCTAGACTAGTCTGTAGTACTACAGACATCTTCAGTTCTACATGGAGCCCTATAAAACAAGGAAATAAGAACTCTTACTGTATTTATAGTTGTTCTTTCTTAAGCGGACGAACTGAAGGACTCCGCAGAACTTCCGTGAATGAATTATCGCTCGTCAGTTTCTGATAGGGCCTCTTCATTTTCGTTTTAGCCTACTTTCCCGTTTAGAAAGGAAAGGGTATAGGCTTGTGAGGTCATCCTGCTCTCTGAATGTGTTTGTGTGTATGTGTCCTCCGTGATAAATTTGGAAGCATCAGACCGATTGTCATTGAACTTGATATGAACGTTATGCCACTTTCTAACACAGACAATATACGAGGTTGAGTGGTCTGTTTCATGCCTCATTCGCTGTAACCCCGGAGATAAAGCTGGAGGTGCCCATTGGCTAAGAGGCTTGGTAGGCCTCGGAGCCGGTCTTGACCGCCAGATTTTTATCTGAAAACCTCTGTTGGAAGGACTAAGGGTAGTGATAAGCAGGGAGTTGTAAAATGTAGATTAGGTGCAACAGCAAGTACTGCTGTAAATTTGATATTTTTACGAGATTTGGGTTCCTCACAGCGGTTCTGAAGAATAGTCAGGTCGTGTGGGAAGTTCTGCTGCCTCGACTGGCGGATAGTTACCGACATTTCGAAGAAGTGTAGTGCCTTCATCTTTAGGGTCAACAATAACAGAAGACTTGTTCCTGGATTGTTTACCCACTGGTTGGCAGAGAAAAATGAAGGCGTTACGATCCTTCAAAACGTCGGTAGCTTATTTACCATCCGGCAGGGCGTAACGTTGTAGAAGACTAGAGACTTTGTAACGTGTCTGCTATGAAACACCGTTCTCTGAGTCACCTGCAGGAAGTGGGGAGCTTGACATGCTGACTGGCAGAGTGGGGCAAGAGGTGACATACAATGAGGTCGCCTGCTTTCGTACTCACTTGGTCTGTATCGAGGTTGTCCGATTTGTTGGGGCCTTGTTGGGGGTTGAACAGCAGCTGCATGACCATTCCCAGCATGTTGCCCCACGAGAAGCCCTCCTGCGACTGAACAGCATCAAAGTAAGATTTCACATTCTCACATCGGCCTTGCTGGGGGATTCAACTGTTTTAGGATGTTACGCCATGCTGACTTTTAAGTGGTTATCGACGCTTCGGAAGGGCCAAGTAAATCCGAAACGTCAGTTGTCACGGCGTAACATCCCCGTCGACCTGAATCCTCGGGTTCAGAGTATTTGTCTTAAATGCTAAGAACGATGTAGCTCTTTAAACCAAAGAAACTGTATTGTTTACCCTAAATATGCTTAATTAACCTTATCGATAATAGCAGTTTCTTTTTGGGTACGGTTTGTAAGAAATTCTACATTTATATTCTGTGTAGAATGTGGTTTATACATGATCGAAACGAACATAACTGAAATTTTTTCTGGTACTTTTAGTGTAACCAGTAATATCAAGTTGAGTCGAAATCCATTTCGTTCGTTTCTGAGACTAGAATGACAGAGGCACGACCATTTTGCGTTCGTTTTACGCCCTTGGCACCAAGAACGCGTAATGCACGACACTGATGTAATTCTTAAACAGCCCAAATCGTACCTATCATTTTCTGCTTGACAGTGGCAATGTAGTTTGTCAGATATCACCGTTTCGAAGGAATCTGCAGCCTCCATCTTCAAGGTCTTTGGAGCATTCTGCTCCTCCGACACTTTTATACCGATCTAACAGGCTAGGCAGTATCATAACCCACAAGATTAAAATAGGATTTGATGTTTTGTTGACCGTACATCTTATTACATTCTTTGTAAATAACCAACTTGACGCACAATTCTTTCTCGTATATTTGTTTATTCCAATTCTGTACATGTTTCGAGCAACCAAGTGCTCATCATCAGGAGAGTCAATTGTATCAATACGACCTCTGGTATATGTTACCCTATGTAGGTGACCGTGTGGTATGCAAGTTTAGATGGAACTCTAAACCTGCATACCACACGGTCACCTACATAGAGTGACATATCAGAGGTCGTATTGATACAATTGACTCTCCTGATGATGAGCACCTGGTTGCTCGAAACATGTGGAGAAATGGAATAAACAAATATAAGAAAAAGAGTTGTGCGTCAAGTTGGTTGTTTACAAAGACTACAATAGGCATTTTTGGGGACCGCGGTAGCACAGTGGATAAGGTGCTGTGCTGTAAATCGGAAGGTCGCTGGTTCTATCCCAGCTGGTGTCATTCCGATCGCACTATGGCCCTTGGATCGACTCAGCCTCTAACAGAAATGAGCACCAGGAGTATTTCCTGGGCGTAAAGGCGGCCGGTGCGTAAGGCTGACAAGCTTACCACCATCCTGTGCCGTTGTCATGTAATCTGGGAACCTTAACTTCGTGGAACCCTCTGGGCCACTCCAGGCCTTTAACGGGACTGATTTACCTTTTTTACAATAGGAATTGTTATTACTTTAAAAACCGCACATCTTATATCACGGAAACCATGAGTGAACGTAATAATACTCACAGAGGGAGTCATATGCGTTTGTGGAAAACAGCTTGGAAAGATGTAAATATGTGTGTGTGTTTTTCTGGAGGCTAGTTTGGTCATCTGGAAGGGATTAGTGTTTGTTTGGTTTCTTCTACAATATCATTTGCAATAACAAACAATGAATTGTGTGAGGCAATCATAACATACGAAGAAAAATTGTCCGATGCGGCTCTGTCTTTTGTCAGGAATTGTAAACACTGGGCGCTGGGCACGCTTGCCACAAGCCAATGTATCATTTTGTACCCTTATAAGAACAGCAATATTTTTATGTTTTGATGTTTTGCTAACCGCGCATCTCAGTATAATCTTAGTAAAATTAACCAACTTAATGCACAAATTCTTGTTTTATAATAAACTTATTATAAAACAAGAATTTGTGCACTAAGTTGGTTAATCACTAAAGCAATATTTTCATTTCGTACTTGTTAATAAGGACGGTCGTCTTCGGGTTTAATCCGACCGGTAGGATTGACATTGTGGAAAATACTGAAGTACTTACTGATATTTGATTGGTAGAAACGTCGTCCAAATCATTGTCGATAGCCACCTTTTTCAGAGCGTTGGGTTTTTCAGCGAATTTCCGTGGTTCCGGTATGGGAGTTAGACCTGGATAACTCAGTACTGGCATCACGTAACTAGCCGCAACCAGCGTGACCAGCGTCCATCCAATTAGTTGCTGGTTCTTCATTCTGCAGAAAGAGAGACAGTCTATTGTTGTGTGTCAGTGAGGGGCTTTGTGACTTTTACAGGTCACTTAATGTTGGGATCCGTAGTAAAGTTTGGGGTTTGGCGTGTGACTGGAATAGGGAGACACCAAATGCAAAGGCTTTTGACGGTCGTAGCATAGTTGTAATTAGGAAGACCGAGTTTCTGTCTTAGTACAACATAATTTAACGCATAGATACATACTAAATTATGTGCCCCATGTTTTATCCTTATCGCGTCATCCTTAGGCATTCGTAGTGAAATGCATTTACTTTATGGGAGACCAGTAAAACGAACGCTGTAAAACGTTACCATGTACTATTTTTATGCCCATAATTGCGTAAAATTTTAAAAAGTCGTGAAATTAATATTTATGGCATTGCAGCATATTATTAAAGTTGAGTCCGTATGTGACCTACTGTTGTTTACAGTTACAAGTGTAATTGTAAACAGTTCTAGTTTGGGATGGAGAATGATAAGATGTAAATTTGCTTGAGGATATGGAGTTCGTGTGAAGATCGACCCATTTATAACTTGGCGAAGGTACTGAGAGGATGGATAGGGAAGCAACTGTCTTAGGATCGTTTCCAGTTTCATTTCAATCGTGTCCAACATTGGGGTTTGGTATCAGAGGTGGTGGATCTCTGGTGTTTGTAAGACGAAGGATGGCATAAAAGTAAACGTTGTTAGATGGCCAGTCATCGATGTTAGTAATGTACCCATGTGTGTTAGTTCATATTTCACGTAGAGTATCCCCAAATAGATCACATTTATCTGGTAACTAACTGAAAGGACTTGGAAAGTTTCAAATCTCAACACTCAGTTGACCAATTCACTGCACTAAACAAACAAAACACACAGAATTGTTCCTTAGATATTTGTATTATAATATTACACTGAGCATTCCTACGTGTTTCGATCCTTAAGAGACCATCGTCTGGGAATCAAACCAAAACAAAACCGCATAAAACCATATCAGTCACTTCTGTTCACAGCTGACATGGTGTAAAAGAGTGAAATAGTTAAAATGTATACATTTCTTTGTAGCATGGTTATATAAATGGCTGGATCTTGATATACAGTATCTTGATATACAGTATCTTGAAAGCAGCCTATGCTATAAATATCTAAGAAACAATTTTGCGCATTTTATTGTAGTGTCGTGAATTGGTTATCGATAATGCGCGGAATGGGCAATATAAATTTTAAAAAATTGGTTTGTTGTGAGTGCTGATCTGATCTATTAGGTGCTTTGTTCTCGGTGCTCCTGATAAGTTATTTATCGAGAACACTTGTTAACACGGCAATCCGAAACATTGTTAGAACTTCTTCGGGACATGAAGGCTTCTACTCCGTGGTTCACGTAACATTTCTGACCCTGGAGCCAAGATCGAAAAGACGTGCAGATTTTACAGAAGTGTAAACCGTAGATATTTCATGAACTTTTCTTGAATACAAAGAACAATGAACTCGAATAGTGTTCATGTTTTTAGGCGAGTGCGGGAATTTCGACCAAAAACGCACTCAACTGTCATATTGAGAATAATATTTTTAAAAATACTGAACGCCTACATGCTTCGATCATCAGGGAGTACATTAATTGTTGCTGTACAAACCAATTACATGACATTATTGTGATCTCTTGCCTATGTGGAAGAACTGATGGAAATTCTTGTATATAATGGAATATGTGCAGCTGACAGAATTGTTACACAGTAAGTTGGAACAGCTTGTGGATGTGTTGGAGGTGTTCATGGTTCTGTATAAAATATGAGGATAAGATTCCTAGATTTCTGCCAGGGAGGGTAATCAAATTGTTCGTTACCTATGTATTGGCTTTGAATCTTGGGAATTGAATAAAGATATTGCTAAACGGCTGGCTACTTTTGAAGGAGAATTTTAAGAAGAATGTTTGGGGGGAAATAAATTAAATGAAAATTGGAGAAAACGATACAGTAAAGAATTAATGCAGCTCTTTGGAGATTTAGATATACTTTCATTTGTCAGAATAAGTCGGTTGAATTTGATTAGTCATGTTAGTAGAATGGATAGTAAAAGAAAAGTAAGTCTATTGGTTAACAGTAATCCTCAGGGAAGTCGACTAAGAGGACGATTAAAAAAAACAGATGGTGGAATTGTGTACAAACAGATAAAATAAATGTAAAATTACAAATTGGAAAGAGAAGTCAAAAAACATAACTGACTGGGAGAAGTCCATAGAGGAGACGAAGGTCCGTATTGGATTGTAGTGCCATCGAAGAAGAAAAAGTATTGGCTTTGTAAGGAAAGCCGATATGGACATGTTAAATGCGCAGTGCAGCGCGTTTTGTGTATTCGCAGTTGGACCATGTAAGCCATTGCCTTCTGTTGATACCTCGCCAGCCACCGCTGAACTGAGTGGGCCCAATGCACGTGTTTTGTGTCGCTAACTTTATGAATCGCTCCTTTTTCAGAGGGCCTTATTTGATTGTCTTCTTTAACTGTCAACTATTGTCACGGTTTCGCTACTTCTGTAGCCTTCCTCTTGTTCTCACTTCGCTGCGGCTTTCACGATTGTCTCTTTATGAAAGTCGTGCGCATTCTTTCACGTCTGTGTTCCACACTAAGAGCGTCTGTTAAATTGCAAGCAAACACGAACATTTTCTGGTGCAGCAAACACACTCTTGGCTTAGTTTCACTGAAGTGCCCTTAATAAAAATGGGGGGAAATATATATATATATATATATGAAGGTGTCTTACGTCCAATTGATATGTTTACTTGTTGGCGAAGTGCCAGCTGCTGCACTGCATGCGTGATTGCATTATTCCGCCGCGGTGTGAGTGAAATCTTCACCCTTCGGTCCCATCTTCAGTGGTCAAGCGTGACCCTTGGAGATGGGACCGATAGGTTGTCCCGAAACGTCTGTAACTGACTACCAATCTACGCTGCGTAACTTCCCCGAAAAGCAAGATACCATATTGTAGCAATACACAAATATCTAATATCAAATCTCGCCAAGGACACGATACTGAGCCAATGGTATTCACCTCCTACCCACCCTGGCTACCTCAGTGATAATCCTCTTAATATTATCGTCCCACTTCCTTCTCTCTCGTCCAAGGGGGTTGGGGTTTCCTGGTCAAACTGCTGTATGCATTCGTTATATGAACCATGGCTTATCACTTTCCCATTTCTTCTAAGCTTTAGCATTATTACATGGAATAAATAAACTTCATAGCGAACCCTTTCTTGACAGTTTCTTAGCAATGTGTTTTGAGAGATGCATCTGTATTTCATACATAACACAATGCAGATGTGATTCCTAAAGCATTACATACGGAATACAACCACACTGCAGCAACTTTCACAGCAGCAAACTGCAGTAGAGACAGACATAATATTCGCCAAGCCTTATGGTGTGGTACTTTCTTTTGCTGCCACCAGGAAATGGATCCTAGATGTGAATGAAGGCAAGTGGATGAATGACATCAGCGGGTCGGTCGTTTTGTGGGTCAACAAGCATCTGACAGTGAATAGCTAATCAAGTTTTGGGCCAAGTTCATTGCCTCATTGAAGCCATTTCTGAGGTTCGTAATACCGCACGGTTTCCCGACCACGTAGCCTACGTGCTTTTACGGAATTTGAAGAGTTAAATATAGACAAAATTTCACAATATTAAATTCCGTTGTGCACTGTAATAAGGTAGTGTGTGGCAAGTAAAATATGATGACTGGGGTATTAAGAAGAAAGTCGGATGATGCAATTCGGAGATCGTTTGTTATATCTGTGTGCAGGGTCCGGTATGCGTCAGTTGAAGCATGCAAGTACTTTAGCTACAGTAGAACCTTCGTGTAACGAAATATCACGGAAATTTTCGTTTTGGTATGCTCCATATTCCGTGCATTAATTAGGTGTACAAAATTTCAACAAAAAGACCAACAAATGCACTTTGGTTTTATAGATGTAATTTTTTAGTGTGTCGGGATGATTCCACAGTTAAAATCGTATAGTTTTGGTTAAAACTCGGTTAAGTGGTAAATCAATGATGAGTATAAAGTATTAGAAGTTAAAAATTGTTGTCTGGAGTGTGGTTCTGTGTAGTGACGTACATAGCAGGTATATGTAGTGGATTGTGATCCAGAGTGGTGAGCGATGGTGTAGTTTGAACAGTGGACTGTTTGGTCACTATATAATAAAACTGCATTCATAATACCAGAGTGCGTGTGTTGGTCTTTTTGGTAAATTTTATACATGATTTCTTTTCGTTTATTTCCAAATAAGATGAGCATTAAATACTACACAATCCAAAACAGAAACTAGAATGTTGGTTTTAGACTTTATTATTATTATTTGTTAACCGCCTTTATACTGTGTGCTTACAATTGTCTACCTGAAACGAAATCAGGTTTCTAGGGTACGTAATGCTACGGCTATTCTGTGGTTACGCTATATGCTACATGTAATGTTATTTCGTGCGATTAACGTCCCCTACTCATAGTACTGCGAAGTATGCGCACAGTGCCCACTGCTGCTGTTTTGTGTGGTTTATTGATTTGGTTTCCATTTATGTCGTTTAGATATTTTCTTAATTATTTTTTTATGGTTTCAGTTGCCCCTATTACTACTGGTATCGCTTTTGTTTTTCAATTCCACCTACGCTGTTTCTATTGTAATGTGCTTATATTTTAACATTTTTTAGGCTTTTTTACCACATTTATGTCTCCCAAAATTGCAGTGTCTATTAACAGATTTTTTTTTTATTATCACTGGTTATGATGTCCGGTTTGTTGTATGGAAAATTTCTGTCCGTGTTTACCTATTCATTCTATCATGTGGTTACCTTACTTTTGTGGCTCGTTTCTACTGATACCAGTACACGCTGATACCAGTAATTCTCGGCTACCTTTACCCCTATTATTATTATTATACCATTAGGCTGTTCAGTCAGCACCTAAATAAACAAAAACTGAAAATCTTTACATGAAACATCCCCGTTAATTTTATGTTTTGTTGACTGTGCTTCTCTGTATAATCATATAAATAAAACCAACTTGGTGCACTGTCTGCTATGCATACCAGACAGTCATCCACACAGAATAACAAGTACCAAGTGTCGCATAAACACAGTTGCTTCTCCTGATGATGGGCTTATAGTCGCCCGAAACATGTAGAGACTGATAAATATAAATATACTAAGAAAAAGTTGTGCACCAAGTTGGTTTTGTTTACAAGATCCCCGTTAATGTTGCACTCACAATGTATTTCGATACTTAACGGTCTCGCACTCAACTCACTCTTTTGCGATCGTTTATTGTATGGCAACTAGTTTCGACCCCGGGTACGGGTCACATCACGGCGTTATACAATAACATGAATGTATGCTGAAATGTGGAAGTGGGAGATCTCATCTCGTATCTCATGGTATTTAATTTCTGTATACGTTCTTGTTCTTGTGTAATGATCTGCTGATGACCTATACACGGAGTGGAGACTAGTTGCCAGTTTATAAACGATCGCAAACGAGTGTGTTGTGTGTAATTGTAAACATCGATGGATATTGAAAGACTGAACTATTACTACGTAATCTGTGAGACATTATCCAGCTATTCAAAAATGAAAAAGGACGGGTCATCTGAGTTATATTTTTCGTCTGTAGGCGATGTTTAAATGTATGCATCGAACTCGATTTCAGTAATTTGCATAACGGTACGTCAGATGTAGAGAAATGGCAGTTATAAAAGGTACATTAATTTCTTTAATGCCACGGAATATTTCCGAAAGGGCTAGGGACATGCAATATTTTGGTTGGTCGTTGGTACTTCTAGTGCTTTAATTTATTTGCAAAACGATGTTTGGAAACGGATGTAGGAGGGAAATCCATATTTGCAGTACATGTATTTTCCGAAATGTTCCTTGCGATTCCGCATACCGCTTGGAGCTTTAAGTGTACTGCTGCAAAACTGATCACACTGCTGTAAATTCACACACTATTTTTCCTTATGCTTTTTTTTTTAAATATGAGAATGAGTCATACCGAAATAAAATATTTCAAATGAACATGAAAGGCATTAGTGAATCTGTCTTTCTGCCTCTCTCTCTCTCTCTCTCTCTCTCTCTGTCTGTTTTTGTCTCTTTCTCTGTACCAGTTTGTAGAATGATGGGCTTTTCGTTAAAAAAAATGGATATGAGACCAGTGATGGTCGAAATTGAAGTCTGTTAATTTGAAATGCGTGACCAAGTATGGACCCCCCCCCCCCGCCATTCTTAATGGTAACTACGTATGCTATCTGCTGTTACATGTAGAGCCTTGTAGTTTTGCCTGCAGAGTATATTTGTGGGTTTCGTATGCCCTTCGAAACTGTATTTCAATGAACTGTAGGTTTTAAAGGATTGATTCTTAGACACTGCTTCATTATGCTTTGATTTTTAGAAGTACTAGTGAAATATTAACCCATTTCCATCTATTCCATCTGTGGCGCTACAGCCCCTTCTGGGCCTTGGCCTCCCTCAGCAAACCCCTCCATTCTTGTCTTATGCTCGTCTCCTCTCTTCCTAGTATCTGCAATTTGTCCCTCCGGATGACGTCCTCCCATCTTGTTCTTGGTTTTCCCACTTGTCTTGCGTCATATGAACCCGCAATAATAAATTCCGATTCCAGGGGCAGACTATATCACATGACGTATTTTCTGTTGCACTACCATTAAATATTTATAGGATGCTGTGTGTTTTATTGACTTAATCACACTTATGTAGATATTTTAGTTTTCGTCTCGTCTTGTACAGCGAAGCTACCTGCGTGTGTTCTGACGTCATGGAGCATGTAGCGGTGTACCATGCCGGTTAGGCCTAAGTAGGTCTGATATAGGCTTAATTTATATTAATAAATGTCCAACGAGATGTAACACAAAGCAGTCTATTTGATATTCTGCAAGTTCACTCTACATGCTTCGGGTGTCAACCACACCCATCATCGGGAGTACACAAAACTGTAACTACAGCCTCCGGTACTGTGCAGCTACCTCCCGCTAACGTGGCCACGTTGGAGGGAGGTAGCTGCACAGTACCGGAGGCTGTAGTTACAGTTTTGTGTACTCCCGATGATGGGTGTGGTTGACACCCGAAGCATGTAGAGTGAACTTGCAGAATATTAAATAGACTGCTTTGTGCTGCATGTCGTTGGACAGTTATTAGTATAGATCAGCGATGCACGGAACCATAAACGTAAAATTCATAAGCTTAATTATTTCTACTAAAATATATGCAGTTTTCGAGTAGTGTGATATTAAGCATCTTCGTACTTCTTAGTACTTACTGATACTTAGTAAGTGGTAAAGACCATTTTTAACGGGAATCGGATTTTAAGCCAAGACTGGGGTGTTTAGCGGGTCTGTTTCAGGAGGCAGTGCAAACCTTCGTTTTCGAAGACTAAAGAAATTGTTTGCGGTCGCTTCTTAGTTTTACGTTGTGCAAATGAGAGAGCTTAATAAAAGCTGGGAATTTGCCGTTGGTGTGTTCTCGTGCATAATTTCAAGACTCTAAAACTAAGTGGCTCTTTGTCGTTATTTCAAGTACGTGCCGTGTGCCATGTTGTTATTAAGGATTTTAGGAACTTGAAACATACGATGTTTTGGCGGTGTCCTGTGACAGGTTTGTACTAAATTTTGTGGATATTGGGCATTTGGATCAACAATCGAAGGATTATTTATCACAGAAGTAAAATTACTCATTATTTGGGATTTTGAAACGAAATATGAGGTTTCTTCTCTGCACAACAATGTTTTATTCACGTATTGTTTGTACAAACATAATAATTATAAGTTATTTGTTGTGTTTTGTATTTGTGAGCTTGCATGATACGAATAGGTGATGTGGTGTGGGTACTGGAGTGTGTTGTCTTCTCGACTGGTGGTTTTCTAGGTTTGTGTTTTGTTTTTACTGTCGTCTGATAAGTGTATCGGCTTTTTTTTTTTTGTGATTCCTGTCTGCAACGGTTAGTTAGTTGTTTAGTTATTTACAGAATTTGAACCGTAAGTAATGAGCGCGTCTTTACCCTTCAGTGCCGCCCTCGGTGCAGTGTACGGACTTTGAAATCCTCACATTTCGCCGGCTTCGGTGCACCGTGCGGTTGTGAATACATTTAGCGGTACTATAAATTTAAAAAAAAAACTGTTTTGGGCAATAGTTGGAAGTTAATCTCCGTCATATTTGACAGATGAATGTATTAACCATGTCCAACTGAGGCTTGTTGCATGAATTAGTTGTGAAATATAAAGTTTGTGTGCCTAAGTAAAACCACGTTATAGTTTGGGGAGGGTGAAAGTGGTTTTCATACGCTTTATTCGTTAAACTGCTGTGCATTGTTTCATGTCATTCAAAAAGTCGTTGGACCGTATGTATAGCAAGATACAGCGAAAACGAATTTTTCGGTAAATTTGATTAACAATCCTCAATACAGACTGGTCCCCGTCACGTGTTATTTGACCCACAAAGAAGTGGCTTGACCCCCATTAGCTTGGCTGTTTATTGTGAACAAAGCTGTTTGCGCAGCCTACTTTCTCGAGACGTCATCTTCCTCATTGCCATGTGGTCTCAATGTCTGGCGCTCTCTACCTGTTGAGATGTGTTACAGTGTAGCTGGAGTACCTTGCTGCACACGGTTTTTCGCAAATTCAGAATTGCAATTTATAATGATGGCTTGTCTGAAATTGGTATTCGGCAGTGAGGATCACACGTTTAAACGTCCGGTCACACCGGTTCTGGGACCGTGTTCGGATTGCTGGTGATTGTAGTTTTCGACAGAGATTTGTTGTCTGGGAAATCAGTACATGTAACGCAGGGCTGTATACTGAGAGGTCTGAGTTTTACACAGCCAGGAAGACTCATGTTCTGGTCTCCTCAGTTTTTATAGGCCTACCTCGTTGTTTGGTAGATGAGCTCCGGAATTGTGTAGGAGGATAGTGGCCCGTCATCAGGTTATTCCTGCGAATTGGTTTTGTTTTGCTGATACTGTTTTAGTTTAATTTCTTTATAAAATCATACTAACTACTTAGTACGAGTTTTGGGCCGGGTAGCTCGGTCGGTATAGCGACTGACTACGGACTGGACGGACCGGGATCGAATTCGGGTGGGGACGAGATTTTCCGCCCGTCCAGGCCGGCCCTGGGGCCAACCCAGCCTCCTGTACAATCGGTACCGGGTCTTTCCCGGGGGTAAAGTGCGGCCGGTGCGTGCTGCTGACCACTCACCCCCTTCTAGTGCCGCGGTCGTGGAAGAGTAGAGCTATACCTCTACCCACCCTCTGGGTTACACCGGGCCTGTAACGGGATCACTTTACCTTACTTAGTACGAGTATATCGAATTGTCGTTTTTAAAATCTTTGTTATAATATGAATATGTCTGTGTGCTAATTATTCTATTTTATGTATGACTTCCGTGTTTATTTCAGAAGTTGGCCTAAGCACGCCTTTCCTTTTTTTGGTGGCCTCGAACTTTGCGTTCTATAATGTGTGGTTTGGTAGGAGCAGTATTATATCGTCTTGTTAGGCCACTGAACACAGTTATCATTGTTTAGTTTTGATTTTGCGCCCGTATAACTGGATATGTTATTGACCCGGTACTCCGTGTGTAACGATGGTTATCGTCTCTCTTAGCAACAATCAGTCGTTATCAGCATATGTAGATCTCATCCAAAAGAAACATATTTGGAATGAAAACCGCGCCCGGAGTATGTGACCGGATACATACACGATTATTGTCTTCTGTAATGCCATGTGTCCGCATGTCACTGGCAAGTGACACTTCCAGTGAAATAGTTCAAATATATATATATATATATATATATTGAATTTTCACTGAGACAAGTGCTTTCGCATTCATTGACCGCACTATGGGATGCCATTTCTTTCTGGATATTTTGTCGCGGGGACGTTTCGGCGGAATGTGATTTCATTTGGTATTGGGAGGCCTAAGTTACAAGTTATCAGTCGAATTTAACTTTGTTTTGTATGAGACAATGTAACTTATTTAATGAAGGTCTAGTCTACCTTCTTGACACACAAAAACGACTCGTCGTACCAAAACTGTTATCTGACTTCCAATATACATTTCTGCAAGACGAGCAACATTTTCAGATGTGACGATTGTTTAAGCCAATGCGTATGAAATATTTTTTGACGCTGACAGTGTAGGTCTGTCTGTAATTTCGTACCAGTTAGTTTTCTTTCTACGCTAGATGAATTTAAATCCAAGGGGGTAACGCACGAGAATAATCTTACACTCGTATACTGCGAACGGTTTACCACATGCTGACTTTTACTTGCGGTCGTATACAGCCTTAATTAAATATGTGAAATCATATTGTTCTGCGTGCATTCTTGAAACTTTCTTCAGCAGCACTTCAGGGGAAGTGCGTTACGTTGTGTTATTTTTCCGTACATTTCGTTTTATTTCCCTGTTTGTTTCGTTACGAATTTGTGGCTTTCATTTCCTTGGTCTTGAAACCCCCGTAGTCATTTGCCAGTGCCCCTTGCTTTGGTTGACCCTCAGAAGGACGATTTGCTTCCCTTCCGCCACTGAGTGCCTCCTCTGATAGCCTGCACAAGTAGACCGAAGAGGCTATTCTCCACCTTAATAACGACAGTAGTGTCCCTCTTTCCCCTCTCGCCATTACTATTATAAGAAACTAAACAGGCCGAGTCGCTTTGCATCAAGACACGACAACAATCACGGTTAATTCAATAATGAGACTCGTTTTATCAAAAATAGATTATTATGTATTATGAGTAGCACACGGAGTTTTCTAGAGCACTTATTTCCACTTGTGTGACCTTCACATCTGCAATTGCATTGGCCTACAATATAGCTGTAGTGAACAAATCGTTACATTGCTATTTTCCATCACGAAAATATCTTTCAAATTATGGAACTGGTATTAATCTACAAACTAACCTGTACGAGAGAACGGTAACTGGTGCGTTGAAAATCGAGCAGATGTTCGTAAGACACCATAGCCATATAGGCCCAAGTAAGCGGCAACTAACTGCTAGTTGATCAACGGATTGGTAATTCGTTACCATACTCACAAAATTCCGCTCCTAGGCCCTTTGCTTAGCCAGCCGAATCCAGTTCCACTCTCTACCTTTGTATCGTTAAGATACATTTTATTATTACCCTCTCATTTGTGTCTTCCTGTGCTCTGAATAAAATGTCCTACCCGTTTCCTATCTGCACATTACACGCTTCATGACCAAATCTGTAGTGTCTCGTAATTGCCCTAATATTATTCAGTGAATAGTACAGTTATTAGTCTGTGCTTTGTGCAGTTTTCACGAACCTGATGTCACTTATCTTCGTTCTGTTTGCTTCTGTTAAAATTATGGCTCACATTAAGAGAATGTATGCAATTAATAACAGTGCTGTAAATTTTATCTCGTCTGCGCAGCCTATGCAAGAATATTGCGACTCGATGGCCTAGGTCCTGTGTGTTGAAAGCTGCTCTGTTTCGTCACTAAGAAGGAAATAACTTTCAAAAAGTATATTATTCATTTTAAAGTTTTTTTTGGCACGTTCGCGATGAAAAGTTGAAAAATGTACCTATTAGTTTTACCTTGTCCGCCTGGCCATCTGGTCGGGTGTATCAAGCGGAGAACCATTTAGTGTATTTTCCAGAAATTCGACAGTGTGGTGTTTTGCTAAAGTTTATCTACGCATGTCTGTTTTCCTTATACTGGTACAGGAGCAAGGGACGCTTTACGTTAACTTTTATATGCATTTCTACTAGCATCAGGATCCTAACTCACTAAATATTTATTGGAATGAAAAACTTTTCGAAATTAAATATTTTTTGGTGAGAAATTTGAAGCGCATTTTATCCCCAGTGCCCTTCTTTTCCACTAAATCTTACTAGTTTCTTTATAATGAAACCAGAGGGTGAACTTGTTGTGATGGAAGTCTGAAGTTGTCTGTGTAGACTGGTAAGTAGTTACCGATGTTTCGCAGACACAACGATCGTTCGGAAGGTCGGTAATTATGTGCCAGTCGACACGGCGTAACATCCCAGAAGACTTGAATCTTCTACGCCGCTGTGAAGCCCTAGATCGCGCACTGTTAATATAACCTCGATTCCTCTGAAAAAGAGATGTTCTCTAAAATCCTGCTTCAGCATTGCTGTTCATGCTTTTGTCGCGTGGACGGCATATTCTTTGACTGTGTGAATAATTTTCGATTTATGCCTGTTTGTTGCATTTTTGAAGCCACATAACCCTGCAGTTGTCGCACACGTAGTCTGCTCATGTGAACAGAACAAATAACAGTGCTGGTGTCTCTGTTTTATTCTTGGCCATGACCTAGTATGAGCGTCTAAACCGTTTGTCGGATTTTCATGAAATTCAGTACAGGAGTTCTCTTCGAAATCGAAATTTAATGGTCTTCGAAAATGCAGGGTGCATATTTTCTGACTTGTTATTTTGGTGGAGGAGACGTTTGGGGTATTGTAGGAGCTGCGAGTATACTGAGTTGCCTGTACTGGACAGCCAAAAAGTTGAAGAGCCATGAGTACAAGAAGAGGAGTTCCTTCACCATATGGGCAACTACCAGCTACTCGAAACGGGACTCCCTGTCATTTAATTGGGTAGTCGTATAAAACGTGACGCCCATGCAAATTCTATGTTATTTTTCGTCCTGATGTTAATGGTCAATGAAGTACGGAGGAAGGCATCGGACATTTCAATATGAACATACGGCATAGACGTACCTTCAGATTCCATATAAATCATAATTTTGTAGTATCAGATATAAACATGGCGACTGTGCGAAGCTTGGAGAATATGTTATGCACAATCGATAGTGTGGGAATTACATACAAAGCGTATAGAGGAATGGTATTATTATTATTATTATTATTTGTTATCACCCTCATACAGGATATTAACAATTATTTATCTGAAACAAACTATGTTTCTACGGTACATAATGTTGCAGCTATTCTGTAGTTACAATATGTGGTACGTGTAACGTTATACACGTGATTAACTTCTCGTAATTTCACATTAGTGCTTCTCGACATATGTGCCTAGTGCCCGATGTGACTGATTTCTGTAGTTCGTTGATGTATTTCACAGGTATGTTTCATAATAATAATAATAATTATTATTATTATTATTAATATTATTATTATTATATGACTACATCAACTCACCATCTCGAGGCGTTATATTAATTAGTGTCATTATTTCTGTATCTGGACCATACTTAACCAGAGAGGTATTTTCCCCTGCGCCAAGGTAAATAGCTCCAAGGTCAAATTCCGTTTTCGGATCCTACGGTTTACGCATATTTTTCGTCCCCCACCCCCACCCCCACCAATTTCGCCGTTCATTTTTTGTAGGTAAGGAAGTTTCGGTTTACCTTATTTTTTTGTAGGCATAACTGTACGTCGTTACCTACAGACACAAGGTGTTTTGTAAGTTACGATTTGCTCTGCCGAGAGTCTCACGATACAGATTCCTCGGATGAATTTTATGATTTTAGCCTTTGCGTCACGGTTGTGGAGCTTGTTGTCTCATTCTGCCTGTTTGAGTCCCACGCCAGGCACGGATGCGTCTCATTGTTTCTGTTTGTTGTCCTCGTAGAAGCCTTGAGAGGCCTGTTCTTCGTTAATTGAATCTCATGAAGTGCCTAAAGATTCAGTGAGTTAGATTACTTAATTCGAACGGACCAAAGACCTGAACATTAACGCTGTAAGAGACACTTAAGACATAGTGAGAAACGCATTGTATTGAATTAATGTGCCTATTCTGAAGTAGTTTTCATCAGAAGGCTGGGAAACTCGTGAGTTTCTTTTTGGATTTCTTGACCCTTGAAGATGGGACCGATAGGTTGTCCCGAAACGTCGCTCAGGAATTACCAATAGACGCTGCGTAATACGCCGGACGACCGCAGTTCTCATGAATGCTTTCCTCTTTATGCTATCATGTCGTTTGTGTCTCCGGAATACTTGAATTTGAACCACTAAAACATTAACTGAATAATAAAATCCAACTAGATGCCACTTATTACTTTATTATGCTTATGTTATGCTCAACATATTTCGGGCACCATTATGCCCTTCATCAGGAGCTCATGACGATAGCGTTGGTTACCACATAGGCCGTCTGGTTC
>Ga0131853_10001050_pt1 | contig 50254 bp, 42 predicted proteins | sample TergutLab28metaG_FD_92764 | JGI IMG/M metagenome (GOLD analysis project Ga0131853, IMG submission 92764) | Labiotermes labralis P1 segment gut microbial communities from Petit-Saut dam, French Guiana - Lab288 P1 (version 2) (version 2) | ecosystem: Host-associated > Arthropoda: Insects >...
AGATGGTTTTTATTTGGAAGGGTTGTTATATGAAGGGTAACATGGAAATCGTGACAGATATGAACGTGAAACAAAAGTATTGGTCAAATTTATACAAAAATGCCTATGAAGGTAAATCGCATACTTGCCCAGATTTTTGTTTGTTAAAATTCACACCAATTTCGGGCAGATATTACGCGAACTTCAAAATAGAAGATTTTGAAATCTAAAAAACAAAAGGAAACCAAATGACAACGGAAATAAAAAGATGTAATTGGCCCGGCAATGACGAAAAAATGGCCAAATACCATGACGAGATATGGGGGAAGCCCGTATACGATGACCAAACACTTTTTGCAAAGTTAAGTTTAGATTTGATGCAAGCAGGTCTTATGTGGCGCACAATTTTATACAAATGGGATGGTTTCCACAAGGCGTTCGATAACTTCCACATAGAAACCGTCGCAAAATATGATGAGGCAAAATTTGAAGAGTTGATGCAAGATTCAGGTATAGTACGCAACCGCCTAAAAATCCGCGCAATAATTAACAATGCCCAAAGATTCGCGGAAATCCAAAATGAATTCGGATCTTTTTCAAATTACATATGGGCATTTACCGACGGACAAGTAGTTAAGAACAGTCCAAAGACGCTAGAAGATATTCCCGCAAAAACAGAACTAAGCGACGCCATCAGTAAAGACCTTCTCAAACGTGGTTTCAAATTCGTAGGCTCAACAATCATTTACGCATGGTTACAAGCAATCGGAATTGTAAACGACCATTTAGAAGGTTGCCAATTCGGATAAACTGTTGTAGTATTATATAACTGCGATAAGTCTGCGCTTGCATTCTCAGCGTAGACTTTTATTTTTTAACTTTTGAGGAAAACTATCATTATGAAATTCACAGAAATGAACTTACCAGAATTTATCGTGCAAGGATTAAGCAACCAAAAAATCACCGAAGCCACCGAAATTCAAGCAAACACATTGCCGCTTATCCAAAGTGGTGTTGATGTAATTGGATTATCCCAAACCGGGTCTGGTAAAACATATGCATACGGAATACCCGCAATTATTGGGGTAGACCAAAACATACCCGCAACCCAAGTGTTAATCATTTGCCCAACACGCGAATTGGTGGCACAGGTTGTAGATGACCTAAAAAAACTTCTTGCGGATGATACCCGAATTCGCATTGCCCCAATTTTTGGCGGTGCAAACATGGACAGACAAATCCAAGTTCTTAAACGCGGTGCAAGAATTGTGGTAGGAACACCAGGAAGGTTGATGGACCACCTAAGACGCAAGACCTTAAGACTAGATTACCTAAAAACGGTAGTCCTAGACGAAGCAGACGAAATGTTGCAAATGGGCTTCAAACAGGACATTGAAACAATATTACAATCAACCAAATCGGAAAGACAAACAATAATGTTCTCGGCAACAATGCCGCCTGAAATTAAAAAATTGACATCGGCATTTATGCGTGATCCCGTAACAATCAAATCACAAAACCACGAATGCCAAAACAAATTAATTAAACAGGTCTACATTAATTGCAAAAGAACCGAAAAGGTCGAAATGTTGGAAAAAATTTACGAAGAAACACATCCATTCATTTCAATCATATTTTGCAACACAAAAAAGATGACGGAGGATTTAGCCCACTCTCTGAAAAAGAAGGGACTTCCCGCCGTTTGTCTTCATGGCGACATGCGCCAACGTGAACGCACACGTACAATGGAGGGGTTTAAAAAAGACGGCGGAATGTTAATAGCAACCGATGTATGCGCACGAGGAATCGATGTAAAAAATGTAGATATAGTAGTAAACTTCGACTTCCCAAACAACGACGAATATTACACCCACAGAATAGGAAGAACGGGAAGGGCGGGCCAACCTGGTGTAGCATTCACACTAATCAACACAATCCAACAAGCAAAAATGTTACAAGACATCGCAAATAAAATGGGTGGCAAAATAAAAGAACATCCAACATTATCCACCGCAAATATGCTCGCCGACGAACCAACAAAAACACTACGCAAAAAGGGACACTCTAACCGCCAAGGACAGGGAGGCAGGACACAAGGAAGCCAATCGCAAAGCAGACCACAAGTAAACAGAGCGACATCGCAATCACGCTCACAAAACAACGACCGTAAACCAAGCGGCGACAGACCACAACGCACGGGAATGCGCGGTCCACAAATCCCAGGCAAAGTAAACCGAGGCCCACGCCTAGGTGGATTGATGATAGAAGAACACGAAAGCGACCGCCCATCACGTAACCAAAACCAAAGACATGGAAACAACTTCGGACGCCCACAAAAGGAAGGCGGAAAACAATTCGGTAACCGCCCACCAAACAAAGAAACAAGAAAACAAGGCAACAAATCCCAAGGCAGCCGCCCCCACGGAAACAGAAACACCCGCACTCCAAGAAGACAAAAATAATAATGAAACAAAAAGATGGAAAAAATAACAAAAAACACGGGGTCCGTGTTTTATATTATCTCAAACCTTTTTCTTTGGCTATGGTGCTTAATGTCTTTCCTTTAAATGTAAAATAATCATTTCCATTAAAATTTTGTGCATTAGTTTCTGGGTTGCATTCACGATATAATTTTCTTGCTAGGTTACTGATTGCGTAATCATTGCCCTCGAATCTGACTACATCATCATCAATGTTTTCTGCGAAGAAATTAACGCCAGATTTTTCATTATATGCGAATGGTAAGATGTCACCATATTTTATACCCAAATCTGAACGTTTAACGCGTGGGGCAATTTGTCTGGTCTGTGTGGTTGTTGACGGGGAAACCAATGGCTTCGGATATATAATTTTAGTAGCAAGAAGTTCAAATAATTGCTTCAAATTTTCTTTATCTATTACATAAAGTTCGGAATCCATTATGCGGTGCTTAGAAAATATAACTTTCATGACTTGTTCAAATTCTTTATATTTTGGCGTTTCGACGGCAAAAAATGGTTCAAACTGTTGCCCGCGATAACCATTTCTGGAATGTGCTGTGAATCTGCCATGAAGCAATTTTTCGTCATCCGCCTTCCCGACCTTCAAAATGCCTGGAGTATTTCTTGATTCGCATATGTAAATAATTCCCATGATTAACATCATATCACATTAATCAATAAATTTGCAAATAAACATCTTTGGATTTCTGATGGAAAGTATGTTATTATAACCCATGGACTACATCCTGTTAATTGTCATTTTAATCGGTATTGTGTTGAACACAGTATTATTTTTAGTGATGCTTACCAAAAAAAAGCAAATCGGTGATGTTGGTCATTTACGTAAAGACATCGACAACATGCGAAAAGATCTCGACAACACCAACAGAGAAATTTCAAAAACATTGGAATGGAGTAACCGCCTTGGTGATCAAATCCAAACAAATATATCAAACAACATCACAATGCAACGCGCCCAAATCGAAGAACTCAACAAACGATTCGTGGAAGTTATAACCACGGTTGATCGTCGCCTATTTGAAATGAAAGAAGTCGTCGATGAAAAATTGTCATCAACACTTGAAACTCGTCTTAATCGCTCTTTCGTCCAAATGAACGAACGATTGGACACATTGCAAAAGGGATTGGGTGAAATGAATTCTCTTGCGGGTGGGGTGGATGACCTTAAGAAACTTCTGGGAAATGTAAAAACACGTGGTACATGGGGGGAAGTTCAATTGGAGGCACTTTTATCCCAGATGCTCGCACCTCAACAATATTTGAAAGAAGTATCCACAAAAACGAATTCTTCCGAACGGGTGGAATTTTGTATAGTCATGCCGGGCAAATCCGGTGAATCGGTATGGTTACCAATTGATGCCAAATTCCCAATAGAAGATTACATGCGAATAGTCGAAGCAAGCGAAAGTGGCAACGCGACATTAGTAGAAGAAGCAAGCAAAAGATTAGAAACAAATATACTGCACGAGGCAAAGAAAATTTCCGAAAAATACATCAACCCACCAACCACGACCGATTTTGCAATCATGTATTTACCGATTGAGGGACTCTACGCCGAGGTCCTTCGCCGCGGAAATGTAGCGTCCACAATCCAACAAAAATTCAAAGTAACAATCTGCGGTCCAACCACACTGGGTGCGATGATAAATTCGCTACAAATGGGTTTCAGAACATTGGCAATAGAAAAACGTAGCGCCGAAGTATGGCAGGTTCTGTCCACATTCAAAACCGAATTCGGTAAATATTGTGACCTACTAGAAAAAACCCAAAAGAAAATTGGCGAGGTGTCGTCGACGATTGAGGGTGCTACACAACGGACAAGAATTATTCAAAGAAAACTCCGCGGGGTAGAAGCACTAGAAAACGCCACCGAACAAGTTCTAGAATTAACCGCACCAAGTGGTGAGGAGGTCGGGTAGATGGAATGCACATCAGTATTGGACAATATAGAACCGAATAAAATTATAAAAGTCAGATTAAGAAGATATAAATTTTATGATGATAAAATAAAAGTTTCATGGTGTAAAAAATTAACGTCATTAGGATATTTATTATTTATCTCTTTGTGTTTTGGTGTAATGGTATTGGGCATCCTGAATTTAGTAAATGTAATGTCATTTGCAAATACAACCTTATCATGGTTAATGATAATTTTTGGAGGCACAGTAGGTGCATATTTTTTTACAGTTCCATACCTCAGCCGAATGACTGGAATAATCGTTATGGATAAAAGTGGCATAAGATTAACAAGTTTTCTAGGAAACAAAGAATTAAATTGGTTAGATATTAAAAGAACAGATTTTGTCTTGGATAAAAGAACATCTGTACCCATCGCAAACTTATATAAAGAAGAAAACAAAAAAAAGCCAGACATGGTTATAGGATGCACAATCCCAGAAGCCACGGATTTTATTGATTCTCTATATCCCGTAAAACAAGGTCTAGCAAACGTACAACTGGGGGAACCGAAAAAGTCGTGGGGATGGTTAGTAGGGATGATTGGTGCAACTATAATTGCGACTGTCGTTTTAATCCTCACACTTATTAACATCATCCCACTTCCGGCAAATTATTTAACGGAAGACAACACTATGGAAAGAACGGCGACAGTTGCGATAGTTCATCGCAACAACAATACATTCACAATAACAACACAAGAATTTTCTGGTCAATTCACAATTACTTCTATTGTTTATGAAAGATTGAATTCTGTAGGAAGACAAATGATATCAGACATGATTATCGACGACACAATAATTATCAGAACACGAAATGCGTTCGACAGACGTGTAGTATCCATAAAAATAAATGGTGATTATGTTTTTTCGCTTGAGGGTTATAACCAAACGTTCCCGCCACCAAACCCAAGCAGCACAATCCCCGTCGTTGTAATATTTTATATATTTGCGGTTATTTGTCTTCTCGCATATTTTGGACAAAGAAAATTGTTAAAGGATAGACTAATCGCAATCGAATATCTATCAACAATAAAACAATCCGAACCAACTTCACAAAATCCAGAATTTGATATAAACTAAACACAAATTAAGGAGAATAATATGTTAGACATTAATAATTTAAGAAACGACCAAAACGCACGTGAAAAATTAATAAAGCGCGCACCCGATGCCCCAATTGATCAAATAATAAAATTGGACGAACAATTAAAAAAAGACAAACAAAAAAACGAAACTTTGCGTAGCCAAAGAAATGTTGCGTCCGACCAAATCGCGACCCTAATGAAAACGGATAAATCAAAGGCGCAAGAAATGATTATCCAAATGAAACATTTGGGTACACAAATTGAATCTGGCGACAAGAAAATTGCCAAACGCGAAATGCAATTGGCGGGCATATTATCGTCCTTGCCAAATATCCCCTACGATGGTGTAGTATTCGGCGGTAAGGAAGCAAACAAGATAGTAACAACATACGGCGAAAAACCAAAATTCAATTTCACGCCAAAAGACCACGTGACACTGTGTGCCGAACTTGGGCTAATTGATTACGAACGCGGTACACGCATGTCGGGTAGCGGCCATTGGGTTTACACGGGCAATGGCGCATTGCTTGAATGGGCGCTACTTAATTATTTCGTGGATTTCCACATGAAAAATAAATACAAATTCATCATGCCACCGCACATATTGAATTACGAAAGCGGTTACGCCGCTGGACAATTTCCACGTTTCATGGATGATATATTTTTTGTACGTGCCGAACGCGGTAAAGGCGGTGCGAAGTTCGATCCGAAAACAAGTAAATTTCTTGCACCTACATCGGAAACGGCACTTATAAATATGCATCGTGGCGAAACATTGCAAAGCGAAAACCTCCCAATAAAATATTTTGGGTACAGCCCATGTTATCGTGGTGAACCGGGCGGCTATGGTGCATCTGAACGTGGTACTATCCGTGGTCACCAATTTAACAAAATCGAAATGTTCATATTTTGTAACCCATGGGAAAGCGGCGACATGTTTAATGAACTCGTCCACAACGCCGAGGAACTAATCAAGGGTCTCGGGCTTCATTTTACAACGGTAGCATTGGCCGCGGGGGATATGTCGTCGGCAATGGCAAAAACATATGACACCGAAGTATGGTTGCCAAGTCTTAGCGAGTATAAAGAAGTATCATCCATATCAAACGCAACATGTTTCCAAGCCCGTCGTGCAAATGTCCGTGCAAAGACAACAACACATGAATGTACAGACGGTGTATGTAAAAAAGTAAATAAAACCGAATTCGCCCACACATTGAACGCAAGCGGTCTAGCAACATCACGTCTTATCCCGGCAATTGTAGAACAATTCCAAAATGAAGATGGTTCGGTAAATGTGCCAGAGGTCTTGCACAAGTACATGCACGGAATAACAAAACTCACAAAATGAAGATTGGGTCTTGAAATGTTGCATACTTTTTTGTATAATTATTCATGGAAAATAATGTAGAGATTAAAATCTACTGGAAAGATAGCCATACAATTAAAGCGGTAACAGATGGTGGTGAAAATGTCGGACATTTGATGTTTTGTGGTGGACGGCAGAATTCAACCCATAAATCAAATGATGACAAAAACAAGAACAGACCAACTTACGACAAAAAAGAATTATCAGGTATAAGTATAAATGTAGAGGAAGATTTTCAAAGATACGGCATAGCGACCAAATTATACAAATTTCTTTTTTCAAGAATGCCCGAATGCAATATCCGTGCATCAGTTCATATGTCAAATAGACCGTCAAGAAAACTTCATAAAAAACTTGGATTCAAAAGATTAAGTTGGGAAACCGTGTTCAAACGTGCAGACCCAGAAGAAGCATACTATTCAATGGACCATGTCCCCAAAGATATAGAAATCCATACAATTCAAATGAAAGAAATTAACACGGAGAAATCAAAATGAACCACAAGAACGAATTCCAACAAATGTTAGACAAATGGGGTGTTGATGCCCAAATAGACATGTGTATCGAAGAAATGGCGGAATTGACAAAAGCACTGTGCAAATATAAACGCGGTAAGAAGTTTTCGCAATACCACGAAGGCAAATCGGATGAGTATTTTAATGCCGTGAGAGAAGAAATAGCGGACGTCTTAAACTGCGTAAACCAAATGGCAATGATTTTCGGAGAAGAAGAAATTTGCAAAATTTGTGACGAAAAAGTTAAACGAACAATGAAAAAGTTAGCAAGCAGTTGAAATATACCACCCCCAACCCCCTCAAGGGGGCTTTTTAGGGGTGCGGGGCTTTGCCCCGCGTCCCCTTCTTTAGCGAAGACCCCTAGAGGGGTCCAGCATTGGGGTGGGTAATAAATACCTAATAAATGTATAAAACCATTCTCCTTGGTCAATAAACCATTCCAAGGAGGTCAGAAAATGACAGCAACAACAGTACACAACCAAGACATGCGAGGGGCGAAGACCTCTCAAAACCAAAGACAATCAAATCTCGATAGAAATCGGGGAAGGGCGATTGGGATATCGGCACTTCTAATCATGCTGATGCTTACGATTGCAATCACGGCAACGGCACTTAGTCTCACGGGTAATAACAATAACAACGATGAGGAAGTAGGCGGCCAACCGATTGTATTCGGTATGCCATTGTCTGGGGAATTCACGATACTTAAGAATTATTCAAGCACACAACTTCAATGGAATGCAACATTGCGCCAATGGAGGGCGCACAGAGCGGTATCTATCCAAGCGGGCGAAGGCACAGAGGTTCTTGCAACATATGACGGCACGGTAGCAAGTATTCTAACAACAGTATACGGCAGACAAGTAACAATAGACCACGGCAACGGATACCAAACAGTATTTAAATCACTCGGTGACACATTAACGGTAACACAGGGCGACCGTGTTGAAAAGGGTCAAAAAATTGGAACTGTAGGCACATCAAGCCGACTAGAATTTACAAGTACACCACATGTCAGATTAGAAGTATACAGAAACGGCAACAGAATTGACCCGGCATCGGTAATCGATTTCGGAGACAAGTAAAATAATTAATAAAACAAAACAAGTCCGTTCGGGCTTGTTTTTGTCTTGAATCTTCGCATATTGACAAATTAATAGTTTTAATCTATAATAAAGGTATGAGTATAGAACCATTTAACCCCGCCAGACACGGTGCGGTTATAGAAAACTATAGAATGATATCGCGTGCAGGGGTGCGTTTTTTATTGATAGGTATCGCATCTTTGGCATTGGCATTGTTATTTTTCAATCTACACTTCCGCGGCAATTCTCCAGACCATTCAATGTTTCTTATTGGTATGTGGATTACAATTATATTTGGCGGAATCATGACGTTTTTAGGGCTGGGAAATATTTTAGATGCAAGATGTTTTAATGCACGTGTACAACAATTACAAAATGGGGGAAGTGTATCAAGGGGTTCAATAACCGCAGTACGCCACAGATGGATATTGTTCGGAAGCACACTCGGAACGCGTGGCGGCAGATACACAATGGTTATGGACACGGGATGGTATTATAGGGTTTCATATACGTTTGAAGATGAATTAGGTAGATTACGAAAATGCACCGGACTTATCCCCGATCTTGTTGGTCCGAAACGACATGGCGACCGCAACCAACAAATAATCCACGACCAAAACCTACCAAGAATCGGTCAAAGGGTAGACGTACTATTCAACCCCGACGAATCGGTGATTTTGAGAATAGTTGACGCTACCTAAGTAAGTTAGTAGTTTGCAGACATAAAAAAAGAGCGTTCACGCTCTTTTTAAATATCAAAATTTATTCTTCCGAAGTTGTTATTTCGTTCGGCATACCACCATCTGGTGCCAACTTTGGCTCATCAAATTGTTCGCCGCAATAGTTACATTTGAAATATGTTGATTTGTGAAATTCCTGTTTGCGTGGTACGAATAAAAATCGGAATAACCATCTCAAAAATCTCACTGGTAACAATATCAATGCGATAACGAACCCATGACGTTCAACCTGCTCCGTTGGGTTGTTTCTTGTAACACGAATTACCGTCGTGTTTCTACATTTTGGACATGATGTCATATTTATAAATCTCCTTCTATATATAGTAGCATTCTAGTTGGCAAGCAATTTTAAATTTAGTTTTGCGGTCTGAGTGTCGACGAGGACACCAAGACCTATCACAAATTCAGATGGTCGAGTCTTGCTCAGACCGCAAAACTAAATTTAAAATTGCACTCTACTCTCCAATTTTCTCCCCACAGTCAGAACAAAATCTTGCACCCTTTTTCAATTTGATACCACATTGCGGACAATGTTTTTGTGCCTCTTGCTTTGTGCCACATTCACCACAAAATCTACTTGCCGCTGGAATTGCTACACTACACTTTGAACATGGTTTGGTTTCCGCCGCCGCCTTCTTTTTCGGTTCGGCAGTCTCTCTTGTAACTGGGGTAGCCGAAACACCGCCACCGCTTTCGTTTGTGTCGCGGGCATTGTCCATACCCATACCGCGACCGCCACCAAAACCGCCCATTCCGCGCATCATACCCATACCCATAAACGCACCACCAACACCCGCGGTATTGGAAGCCGCATCACGCATAGCCTTCGCCTGTTGCATAGCCACAAATGATCCCATTTTGTCGGACAACAATCCAACCGAAGCACGGCTGTCGATGGAACGTTCAACTTCTTCTGGGAATGAAATATTCTCAACGACCAACAATGCCAATTCAAACCCAACATTGCGGAAATGTTCTTGCAAACAATCGCGGGCGAGTCCCGAAAATTCCCTCAACCTTGTTGACAAATCAATTGCGCCGTATTTGCTCTCTGCAATGATTGCCGAAATGTTGCTGGTGATAATTGAACGCAATTTGTCTTTGATGTTTGTAATGGTGAACTCTGGGCGTGACCCGACAAGGTTCAACATCAATAACTTTGCATCCAAAACGCGGAAGTTATATGTTCCAAATCCGCGAATACGAATAACACCAAATTCAGGGTCGCGCATAGTAAACGGATTCGCCGTTCCCCATTTTTGCCCAGTGAAAAGGGTAGTATTCACAAACCAAACGTCACACTTAAACGGATTCTTAAACCCATGATGCCAATTCATCAAAGTCGTCAACACAGGCATGTTCTTCGTTTCCAAACGGTAACGGCCTGGTGCAAAAATATCGGCGATTTGCCCGTCTTTTGTAAAAACGGCAATTTGTCCCTCACGTACGACCAAGGTCGACCCGTTCATAATCTCGGCCCGCGAATCCATCGGAAATTTAAATGCAATCAAATCGGTCCGCGTATCCGTCCATTCGATTAATTTAAGTAACTGTCTTCTTAACATGATTTTCTCCTTCTATATATACAGATAAGATATAGAGATATTATGTCACGAAATTAAAATTTGTCAAAGTGAAAATAAGAATTAAAGCATTGTCGATAAATCCGACAAAAAGAATATAGTAAATGAACCGCCATAAATTGTTTGACAGTGATTTTATAGATTGATATAGTAGTTTATATAGGGGGAACAAATGAAAAAACAAATAATCCCTGGGTTATGTTTTATTGGTGTGGGTGTTGCGTTAATTCTTATCGCATTTCTTATAGGCGTGTTTGCTTTTGGTGTGGATAATGATACGTCTGGCAATCCTTCGATTCCAACTACGGTTCCGCCATTTTACATTGCTATATTTATTTCTTTGTTTATGTTTGCTGGTTTGTTTTTTCTAATTGGTGTGATTATGTTAATTAATGCATTTGTAAGTAGGAGACAATTAAATTCAAAAGGGGAAGAGAAAAATGAAAAAATTAATTTGGGGAATATCATTAATAATTAAAAGCAATTTACTTTGGATATTTATTTGGGTCATAAATACTCTTGTGCAACCGACAACTGGCGGATGGGGGCTGCATGAACCTGGTCCAGGAATACCGCCCCCACCGTCTGCGTGGGGCATAATACACCCATTGTTAATTATATATTCATCAGTAATACTTATAATTGGAATTATTCTTGTGTTGTATACATGGAGTAAATATAAAAAAAGTAAATCGGTTTAAAAGGAAGAAAAGATATGATGAAGTTTATACTTGTGAATATTGTTTCATTGCTATGTGTAGTTATGTTATTGCCAAACTTTAATGTGAGTATAGAGCAAGTGCCTAATACAGTTGCTGCGAGCGAATTGGGCTATGTGGATAGAATATTAGATAAACACTATGTTGAATACGGTATTGAACCGTTTTCAAATACATCTACAACAGAGAACTGGGGTTTAGAAAACATCCGAGCCTATGATGCATGGCGAATAACTACAGGTTCACCGTATATTAAAGTTGGTATCATGGATAGTGGTATAGATGGTACTCATCCAAGTTTGAGAGGGTTGATTCACGATAGATACCATATGGATTTCGTGACACGTCAACCGCAAGATCCATTAATTGATACAAATGGTCATGGAACTAATGTTGCTGGTTTAATAGGAAGTCAGAATAATGGGAAAACAGGGGTTGCCCAAAATGTTAGACTAGTTTCACTAAGAGTGTTAGATAATGGCGGGTTTCTACATTCATGGGACTATTGGGAAATGGCAATACGCCATGCGAATAGTAAAGGTATACATATCTTGAATCTAAGTGCTGGTTTTAATAATGATAAGCCAGGTAATGATGATATTGAAAGGGCTATAAGAGAGTTTGACGGGTTGTTTGTTACTTCGGCTGGTAATGAAAATAGGAATAATGACAATAATCCTAACAGGTTTCCGTCGAATTTGAGACTTCCAAACCTTATTTCTGTTGGTGCATCAGATGAAAATGATCAAAGGGTACACTTTACAAATTTTTGGAATAACGTGAACGATGTGACAGCATCCAACTATGGAAGAAGGACAGTTTGTATATTTGCACCAGGTATAAGTACACTTACAACACAAACTGGTGGTGGATATCGTAATACTACTGGTTGGAATAACTTTTGGGGTAATCCCTTCTGGGGAACATCTCTGGCCGCCCCACATGTCGCAGGCGTCGCCGCGTTGATGTTATCCGTAAACCCTGACCTCAGCGGTCAAATGCTGCGCGACATTATCATGTTCACCGCAAACCAAAATGTTGGGTCGTGTATTCGTAATGGTAGCGTTTCGCGCGGTATTGTCGACGCATACATGGCAGTGCGAATGGTTCCACCAGTGGGTTGTCCAGATGGATTGTTCTTCGTAAGAAACTTTGCGGATTTGTTGGAAATGCATGACCACCCAAACGGTACGTTTATATTAAAAAATAATATTTATTTCGCCGAACTTCAATGGCTGGGTATTCGTCAATGGGAACCAATACTACATTTTGCTGGAACTCTTGATGGTAATGGGTTTTCTATGTGGGGGCTCAATATTGTTGTCCCGAATACTGCATTCACTACTGTTGCTGATTTTGGATTATTCCGTGTTCTAAGTGGAACAGTGAGAAATTTAAATATAGTTTTTACAAATATAGATGGGGGTACACGACATAGTGGCTCTTGGGTGCATGTCGGTATAATCGCATGTGTAGCAAACGGGGCATTGATTGAAAATGTTAGGATAGATAATAGTAACATTTTCATCGATAGGCAAGGGTCAAGTGTTGGCGGGTTTGTAGGTCGTGCAAATGGAACAACAATCAGAAATTCAAGATTATTTGCAATAGCCTTAACTGGGCGTGGATATTTGGGTGGCATTATTGGACATGCAGACAGGTCAACTGTGTATAGGGTGGACGGCGATTGGGTATGGATTGACCATCGCACATATCGTAATAATCGTTCGGTTGGTGGTTTAGTGGGTTAGGCTGCTAACAATTCAACTATTGAACGGAGTACAGTGTCCAATTCAGAAATTAGATTTCTTGGATCAAATAATATGTCTAATAGAGACCTTGCACCAAGGATGGGGTTAATTGTAGGAACTTTGGACAGAAGTCATATTATGCATGTTGGACAAACAAATTCAACATTGAATCGTGGTAGTTTGCAAGTTTACAGATGGGGATTATTTAACAATAACTCAAACGATCAAAGACGCTACATAGGGAATGGAGGTCCATGGGGAAGTATAGGTAGAAGAACTGGGACGGTTACCATATTAAGTGAGCCTATAATCTTCTACGAATTATATCAATGCTGAAAACTCAAACACAAAAAAAGTAGTTGACTTTGCCCAAGGCTCTGTCATTAGGGCGAGTTAAAATTATGGAGAAAAACAATGGAAATAACTAAACGAATAAATTGGAAATGCTTTTTCTATGCAACTGTTGCAACTTTGGCGTGTGTGGGGTTGATGGTCTTTATTGGCTCGCGTGTTGAAAATTGGGATTCATGGTCACAAGCACCAGGGCGATATACATTTAACGAAGCAATACGAGATGGATGGTTATTGCAACCATGGAACACCTTCTCATCATTTGCATTTATTTTCATTGCGATTTATATTATGTTTTTGCCCTTTCCTAAGACAATCAATAAAACGGTATCGTCTAATCTTTTTTTGCGTTATATATTTGCAATTTCACTGTTTGTGACTGGAATAGGTACGGCTTTTCTTCATATGTCGCATACTTCGCTTGGGCATTTGCTTGATTGGATAGGTATGTTCATGGTTGTTGTTTTTATACTTGTATATTCGTTTAGGCGATTTAAATTACATCCACTTGTTTTCTTGGCAATTTTTGTTGTTGGAACTGGGGCAATCTTGGCTATGGCATTCACATTTGCTGGCGGCTTCCGACAAGAAATCTTTGGTGGGATTATAATTGTAGGTGCAATACTAGAAATATTCTTAAACAGAAGCAATCCTAAATTCTCACTAGACACATTATTAATGTCGGGTAGTGCGATATTATTCGGATTGATTTTTCGCTTGATTGACGATACGCATTTTTTCTTTGATCCATACAGTTGGTTCCAAGGTCACGCAATCTGGCATGTTCTTGGGGCATTGGCGGGTGCGCTTCTATATTATCACTACTCGCAAGAGAATATTAAACATGATGATGAAAGTCTACACAAAAAAAGTAGTTGACTTTGCATAACCACTTATGATAAACTAGACGTTACTATATGCGTTCTTTTTGTGGAGGAGAGTAATGTGTCAAATTTAGTGTGATTTCGTTTGTTTTTGTAACAAAATCGAACGGGTCACACTTTTTCGTGTTCTTGGGGTTGGATGTAAATTTGAATCTCTCGTCCATGGAATTGATAAGGCATTATATCTCGGAATAAAAGAACTGGCAAGCAAAATCATCATCAAAAATTAGAGAGGTAGAAAATGGGACAACTTGGAAAAGTAGGAATTCACAAAGCGATGTACGGTAAAACCGAACGTCAAACATTCCGCAGAATGCCCGAAATATTGGAGGTCCCATATCTTTTGGACGTTCAATTAGAATCTTTCAAAAGATTCTTGTCACAAGGTATTCGTGACATTTTGGACGAATTCAATCCAATCACCGATTATTCGGGCAAGGTAGAGGTCTACTTTGATGATTACTATATAAGTGACGATGAAAAATACTCCCAAGAAGAATGCCGCCGCCGTGGTCAAATGTTTGTTAAGCACCTTAAAGTAAAGGTTCGCGTAATATTCAAAGACTTCGACGAAAGCGGTAAAAAACTTGTAGAAAAAGAAGTTATTGAACAAGAGGTATTCCTAGGTGACATTCCAATGATGACCGAAAGTGGTTATTTCATCATCAACGGTGTAGCCCGTGTTATCGTTAACCAAATTATCAAATCACCGAACGTATATTATTCACAAGACATAGACAAAAAGACAGGACGTAAAACGGTAGATTGCGTAATCACCCCAACGCACGGTTCTTATATAGAAATGGTTAAGTCATTTAAAGAAGTAACGGTGAAAGATGACAAGACAGAAAAAAAAGCAAAAGACGCCAAAAAAGTAAAAGAAATTAAAGAATTAGTATACGTATACCCAAACCGTGGAAACCGTGTTTCTTTAGGTGTGTTTTTAAAGGCAATCGGTATCGGTGACGACGAAGAAATTATGAAGATGTTCGACAACCACCCTGTTATTAGAGACGTATTAGAAATGGACAGAAAAGAGGTCGAGGTATCTGTCAAGGGCGTAAAAACAAAAGAATTAGTCCCACTTACAAAAGAAGAATCGTTGATTGAATTATCCAAAAAAATGCGTCCATCGGAAATTCCAAACGCAGAGGCAATGGAAAATTCTTTAAACACGATGTTCTTCACATTCCCAAATTACGACCTTGCAAATGTTGGTCGTTACAAATTCAACAAAAAACTTTGTATCGCATCACGTGTGGTAAAACAAATCGCGGCAGAACCAATTAAAATTGACGGCAAAGTAGTAGTCAAAAAAGACGAAGAAATTATCCGTGACGCGGCAATTGCTATCCAAAACGCAGGAATTAACCAAGTTCGCGTATTAAACGAAGACGGGAAAGAAGTATTAATAGTAGGTAACAACAGGGTAGACATCAACGAATACCTAGGCATAACACAAGACGTAACGGGTATTAAAGAACTTGTACACCTTCCAACATTGATTCAACTATTTGAAGAAGCGGGTGTTTCAAAAGACAAAACAAAATGGTTAGACATAATCACCTGTAAATCCGAAAGGAACGCAAAAGAACGAGACAAAAAACGCAAAGAACTTGCACGCCGTCTTGTAGGACGTCAATTGTTCCACGATGATGTAATTGCGACGGTATCATATTTACTTAACCTGAACGATGGTGTGGGTACAAGCGACAACATCGACCACTTGGGTAACCGTCGTTTGAACACCGCCGGTGAATTGATGACCAAACATTTCAAAGAAGGTATGTTGAAATTGCGTCAAACAATGCGTGACAACATGCAAACAATGGAACTCAACTCCAAGGCAATTAATCCACTTAACATCATTAACGCAAAGGCAATTTCACGTGCATTGAAAGATTTCTGTGCGGTGTCTCAATTGTCACACGTTATGGACACAAACAACCCGTTAACCGAAATTACACAAAAACGTAAGATTACATCGGTAGGTCCGGGTGGTATTACAAAAGAACGTGCAACATCCGAGGTTCGTGACTTGCACTATACACACAACGGTCGTCTTTGTGCTATCGAAACACCTGAGGGTCAATCGATCGGTCTTGTGAACTCGCTCGCGATGTTTGCAAAAATTAACGAATATGGATTCATCACCGCACCACTAAGAAGGGTAGACAAAAAAACAGGTAAAGTTACAGACATCGTCGACCACCTAACCGCGGACGAAGAAGATTCCTTCTATATAGCACAGGCCGTTGAACCACTTAACGAAGATGGTACATTCCAAAAAGAATACGTATTGGTGCGTCACCGTGACTACGTTATGGAGGTCACCCGTGATCGTGTTGACTACGTTGACGCATCACCTAGACAATTTATTTCTCTTGCAACATCATTGATTCCTTTCTTGGAAAACGATGACACCGGTCGTGCCTTGCTCGGTGCGAACATGCAACGTCAGGCCGTTCCTCTTGTTAAAACTGAGGTTCCTCTTGTAGCAACTGGTCTTGAACACCGTGCCGCACTTGATTCAAACACACTTATTACCGCAAAATTTGATGGTGTGGTTGATTCGGTTACCGCAGAACGCATTGTAGTAAAACGTGCAAACGGCGACAAAGATTTCTACAAACTAATTAAATTCACACGATTCAACGAAGAGGCATGTATTAACCAAAAACCATCGGTCAAACGCGGCGACAAGGTCAAAGCGGGCGACATCTTGGCAGACGGTTACGCAACAAGCCAAGGCGAGTTAGCGATCGGTAAAAACATGTGTGTGGCATACATGAACTGGGAAGGATATAACTTTGAGGATGCTATCTTAATTTCCGAAAGAGTTGTTAAAGAAGACAAATTCACATCTATAGCATTACACTTGAAAGAATGTAAAGCGCGTACAACAAAATTGGGTGATGAAGAGATTACTCGTGACATCCCAAACTTGGGTGAAGACGCATTAAAAAATCTTGATGAAAATGGTATTGTACGTATTGGTTCATTCGTCCGTCCGGGTGACATTCTTGTTGGTAAAGTAACACCAAAGGGTGAAACCGAATTATCCCCAGAAGAAAGATTGCTTCGTGCAATTTTCGGTGACAAATCAAGAGACGTTCGTGATTCTTCTATGCGTGTTGAAAACGGTAAAGATGGGGTAGTTGTCGGCGTCGAAGTATTTTCAAGAAAAAACAAAGACGAGATGGAAGTCGGCGTTAACACAGTTGTAAAAGTAACAATTGCACAAAAACGTAACATCAAAGTTGGTGACAAGATGACTGCACGTCACGGTAACAAAGGTATCGTGTCAAAAGTGTTGCCGATTGAAGACATGCCATTCATGGCGGACGGAACACCAGTTGACATCGTATTAAACCCACTTGGTGTGCCATCACGTCTTAACATCGGTCAATTATTGGAGGTCCACCTCGGACAAATTGCGAAAATGCTTGGTTGGCATGTTGCAACACCATCATTCAACGGCGCAACCGAAAACGATATTCGCGAATTGTTCGCCAAGACTGGTCTCTCGGAAGACGGAAAAATGCAACTATTTGATGGAAGAACTGGTGATAAATTCGAAAACAAGACAACGGTTGGTTACATGTACATGTTGAAACTTCACCACATGGTCGACACAAAAATTCACGCACGTTCTACTGGTCACTACTCGCTTGTAACACAACAACCGCTTGGTGGTAAGGCACAATTCGGTGGTCAAAGAATGGGTGAGATGGAGGTCTGGGCATTGGAAGCATACGGTGCCGCACACATTCTCCAAGAAATGCTTACGGTTAAATCCGACGACGTATCGGGAAGAACAAAAACATATCTGGCAATCGTAAACGGACAACCAATGCCGGAACCGGGCGTCCCAGAATCCACAAAAGTAATGATTCGCGAATTACAAGGCCTTGGTCTTGACATCGGTATCTACACAAGCGACAAGAAAGAAGTCGAAATCGGCAAAATCGAAACAATCGACGCAGAAGTCGCCGAACCACTACTCAAAGGCGAAGACACCGACATAGAAGAAGTAGAATTAGACTTCGGCGAAGAATTAAAACTAGGCAGCGACGACGACACAGATGAAGACTTCGACATGGATTCATTGTTTGAGTAATAATTAAGGAAAAACGATACAAGTGCCTCTATATATTAAGAAGGAGAGATCGAAATGTTCGAACTAAACAACTTTGAAAGCCTGAAAATCGGTATTGCGTCACCTAACCGCATTCGCGAATGGTCGCATGGTGAGGTCACCAAACCCGAAACCATAAACTACCGCACACAAAAACCCGAAAAAGACGGGCTATTTTGTGAACGAATTTTTGGACCTAAAAAGGATTGGCAATGTTCTTGTGGGAAGTACAAACTTATCCGTTACAAGGGCATTACCTGTGATAAATGTGGGGTAGAGGTAACCCGTGCCATCGTCCGTCGTGAGCGTATGGGGCATATTGAACTTGCCGCACCGGTATCACACATTTGGTATTTCAAGGGTGTTCCATCAAGAATGGGTGCGTTGTTGAACATGACAATCAAAAATCTTGAACAGGCAATTTATTTCGTTTCATACGTAGTTATCGAGGTCTACCAAGCCGACAAAGCCCGTCTTAAAAAGGGCGACGTATTAAACGAAACAGAATTCCGCGTTATGGAATCTGTTTTTGGTGAAAAATCATTTAAATATGACCGTAAAGAAGAAATTAAAGAAGACGCACAAGGTAAAAAGATTCGTGTAGCAACATACACAGTAATTGACGGTAACAAAGCCGTACTTGCAAAATCACAATTATTATCCGACCACGAATTGCACGTAATCCAAGAAAAGTTTGGCAAAAACACATTCAAGGTAGGAATGGGTGCAGAAGCAGTAAAAGAGATGCTAGCAAACATCGATATCGAAAAAGAATTAGCAGAATGTGAAGTAATCGTTCGTGACGGAAAAGGTGCAAAACGTGAAAAAGCCGTTAAAAAAATGGAATTGTTGCTTGCGTTTAAACAATCTGGTAACAAACCCGATTGGATGATACTTGATGCACTTCCTGTAATACCACCAGAACTTCGTCCAATGGTACAAATTGACGGTGGACGTTTTGCAACAACAGACGTAAATGATCTATACCGTCGTGTAATCAACAGAAACAACCGTTTGAAAAAATTGGTCGGTCTAGACGCACCAGACGTTATCGTACGTAACGAAAAACGTATGTTACAAGAAGCGGTAGACGCACTTATAGACAACGGTCGTCGTGGTAAAGCGGTTCAAGGTTCAAAAAACCGTGAATTGAAATCATTGGCGGCAGGTCTACGTGGTAAACAAGGTCGTTTCCGTAATAACTTGCTCGGAAAACGTGTTGACTATTCCGGTCGTACTGTTATCGTTGTTGGTCCAGAACTTAAACATTACCAAGTCGGTATTCCAAAGGAAATGGCACTTGAATTGTTTAAACCATTTGTAATGAAAAAATTGGTTGAATTAAACCTTGCAACACACTCACGTTCTGCAAAAAGATTAATAGAACGTGAAAAACCACAGGTCTGGGACGTATTGGAAGATGTAATCAAAGACCACCCTGTGTTATTGAACCGTCAACCAACACTTCACAGATTGTCTATCCAAGCATTTGAACCTGTACTTGTTGATGGTCGTGCTATTCGTTTGCACCCCCTTACATGTCCCGCATTTAACGCGGACTTTGACGGTGACCAAATGACTGTACACGTTCCATTGTCCGAACAAGCAAAAGCCGAAGCACGTATCTTGATGCTTTCATCAAACAACATTCTAAAACCGTCCGACGGAAAATCCATCGTAACACCTACACAGGATATCGTTCTTGGTTGTTACTATCTTACAATCGAAATGCCGGGCGCACTTGGAGAAGGAAAAATTTTCCGTGACGAGATCGAGGCTGAAAGAGCATATTCAACTGGACTTCTTGACCTCAAGGCAAAAATCAAGGTCCGCCGTACGCTTGCCGACATGATTCAAAATTACGAAGGTAAGGGCAGACAAAACGAACTTGTAGAAACAACACTTGGACGTATTATGTTTAACCGTTGTTTCCCACAAGACATTGATCTTGTAGATCGCACAAAAGATGAAAACCGTTTCCAATACGAAATCAACAAACCCGTTGTGAGAAAAGACCTTAACGATATTATCGTGAAAACTTTCCACAAACATGGGTCAACAGTAACCTCCGAATCAATCGACAAGATAAAGGATGCTGGTTTCAAATATTCAACATTGGGTTCATTATCAATATCGGTGTTTGATGCAAGAATTTGTCCAACACGTGCCGAAATCATCAAAGCAACAGAAGAGGCCGTTAAGAAAGTTGAAAAACAATACGAAATGGGTGCATTGACAACCGAAGAAAAATTGGATAAAAACATTGCACTTTGGCAAGATGCAACCGACAGAATTCAAAAACACTTAATCGAATTCATGGAACGTGAAGACCCATATAATCCAATCCGTATGATGAGTACATCTGGTGCGCGTGGTTCGAACAAACAAATCATGCAGCTCGGGGGTATGCGTGGTATTATCGCGAACGTTTCCGGTCGTAAAGAGGATGTTCCTACAAAATCTAACTATCGTCTTGGTCTAAAACCGCTTGAATATTTCTTATCATCTCGTGGTGGTAGGAAGGGTCTTGCCGATACGGCGCTTAAGACTGCTGATGCTGGTTACTTGACACGTCGTCTTGCCGATGTTTCACAAGACGTTATTATATCGGAAGAGGATTGTTTTGCTGTATACGGTGAAAAACCAAAAGGAATGCCTATCCGTGAATTGGTAGTAGACGGTTACGTAGAAAAATTATCATCACGTATTGAAGGACGTTATACAACAAAAGAACTTCTTCACCCAAAAACAAACAAACCACTTGTTGCCGCAAATACAATGATTGAAGATGACATTGCAAAAGAAATCGAAGCATTAGGCATCAAAGAAGTTGAGATTAGAACGGTGCTTACATGTAAATCAAAACGCGGTATTTGTGCAAAATGTTACGGTCGCGACATGACGGGCCACGACACAGTATCCATCGGTGAAGCAGTAGGTATCATAGCCGCACAATCCATCGGTGAACCGGGAACCCAGCTTACTATGAGAACCAAGCACCAAGGTGGTATCGCAACCATGGACATTACCACAGGTCTTCCAAGGGTTGAAGAAATTCTTGAGGCCCGCCAACCGAAAGGTGTTGCAATTGTATCTGATGTAGGTGGAACGGTAACAAAGGTCCGTGAAAAAGTTGGAAAGGTTTACATCGTTTCGGTAAAAGGAACAGTAAGTGGAATCGAAGAAAACTACGAAGTAGCAGAAAAGGCAGTACTTCGCGTTGAAAAGGGAAGCACCGTAATAGCGGGTGAGGCACTTAACAACAAATCAACATCTGCAGACATTCCAGTGGTAACCGTGAAAAATGAAGGTCGTGTAACCGGTATCAAATTGGTAGACAAGGCATTTGAAATCACAATAGCACCGGTAGAACGCGGTGCGGTAACCTACAAAATACCATTCAGTTCAAAAATCATCGTGAAAGAAGGCGCAAAGGTAGAACCTGGTTCACCATTGACAGAAGGTGTATTGAACCCACACGATATCTTAAGAACCCGCGGTATAAAATCGGTCCAAGACTTCCTTATGTCAGAGGTTATCAAGGTTTACAAAACCCAAGATATCGACCTAAACAACAAACATTTGGAAATAATCATAAGACAGATGTTGCGTAAGGTCAAAGTTGAAGACGCAGGAGAAACAAGATTGCAAGCAGGCTCAATCGTAGATGCAACGGCATCGGAAGAAGAAAACCTGATTGCTATTACGAACGGCAAAAAACCTGCATCTGTGCGTCGTGTATTGTTGTCGATTACAAAGGCGGCATTGAAAACCGAATCATTCCTATCGGCCGCATCTTTCCAAGAAACATCAGCAGTATTGACCGAAGCGGCAATCAAAGGTAAAACAGATAACTTGATTGGTCTAAAAGAAAACGTAATCATCGGGAAATTGATTCCAGCAGGTACAGGACTTAAACGTTACAGAAATATAGGTTACAAAGTAGTAAACGGTCCAAACGCAAGCGGGCAATAATCAAAGCAGTTTTGCGAGGAGTCCGCTCCACAAACTACTTTAGGGAAATACGCCCAAAGCGAGACGACGTGGCAATCCAATTTTCTCGCAAAGCTTAAATAGTTGCTAACTTCACAAAAATCTACTATGCTATAATTAATTCCAAAAGGAGTACAAAATGTTCACAAATCTACTAAACGTCCCACATTGGATTGCGGTATCGTTTCCAATCATCCAAGCGGGTTTAGTCATCCTTATGGCGCTTGCATGTATTGTAATGATCGTCGCAATTCTCGCCAGCCCAGCCCAAGTAGGCCGAGGAAGTAATGCAATTACAGGTGCCAGCGAATCTTATTACACCAAACACAAAGGGCGTAATAATCAAGGTCGTATAAGAAATCTAATCATAATCAGCGCAAGTATCATTGCATTTTGCGCAATCGCATATTTCATCACATGGCAAATCTTCCACAACGCAGGATAAATAATTTAATAAAAAGTCCATTATATATGGACTTTTTTAGTTTTATTTATGAAGAGTTTTAAAACTATTTTGAAACACTCATAAACCATGCTATAGTTACACAACTTATAAAGGGGAGAATTTAATCATGTTGAACTTGCTTAACGAAGCAAATGGTTATGGAAATTACCCATTTCCATGGATACCTTTACTTATTTTTGGGTTATTCTTTGTCGCAATAATTGTATTGGCAATTGTAATAAGCATACGATTCATGCGAACAAAAGTAAAAATTAACCCACAAAACCGTGTAGAAACAGATGCACAAGTTCAATGGTGCAGGTACCAAGGAAGTATGAAAGTAGGTTGGACCCAACGCCCGGTATATGGCGTTCAAGTGAATGTCCAAGGTGTAGATAGACCAATGAGGGCAAGATACGCACTTCCAGACGAATCGGCATTCTTTGGTGGTATGCGTTCAATGGGAAGAATGTTCGGCGGTCCAACACCATTCCAACCAGGGCAGACGATACGCATAGAATACGACAACACCAAACCAAGACGTTGTAATATCTTATCGCAACCAAATGACATGAACGCACAAATGAATAATATGAACCAAAATATGGGTGGACATGGCGGCCAAATTGGCGGAAATCAATTTCCACCAAATCAACAGTTTGGAAATCAACCACCACAAATGAATTTCGACCCACGCACAGGTCAACCAATCAATCCGCAAAACCAACAACAAACATCACCCCAACCAAACCAACAAGGACAACAATTCGACAAATGGGGAAATCCAGTAGCAACAGGCACAACCTTCGACGATTGGGGCAACCCAATCCCACCACAAGGAACACCACCCCAACCACCAAAATTCGGCAAGTGGTAATTCAAGAGAGACGAAAAAGAGGCGAAAGCCTTTTTTGTATGCGATTTCTTCGTTGCAGTCCTATTTAAATTTTTGAATTGTGACATAAAATCGTTTCTTGGCATAAATTCCAACATGGCAACAATAGTATTAGACCCAGGACACGGAGGAGCGGACCCGGGCGCGGTTCTTGGGAATAGATTTGAAAAAAATGACAATTTAAACTTGGCATTAGCGGTGGGGCGGATTTTACAAAGCCGTGGGCATCGTGTTGTTTATACAAGGACCACGGACATTAATCCAACGCTCGCAGAACGTGCGCGAATTTCAAACAATGCGAATGCAGATATTTTTGTATCATTTCATAGAAATGGTTCGACAAATCCATCGGCGACCGGTATTGAAAATTGGGTGAGACCAACACCAAGCGCACGTGAAGTAGAAAATGCAACACGGGTATTAAACAGAATGGCCGATTTAAACATATACCAAAACCGTGGCGTAAAAAGAGGAAATTTTTTCGTTCTTAACGCAACGAATGCGCCCGCGATGTTGATTGAAACTGGATTTATCACCAACGCAAATGATAATCGCATATTTGACGCGAACTTTTCACGATTAGCGGAGGCAATCGCAGGCGGAATAAATGATTCTGTCGCCCCAGTACGTCAACCGACAATGCCACCACCAACACCATCTCAACAGACACAACCTGCCGCACCAATGCTGGGAGGGGACCCAACAATAAGACAAATTCAAACAACGCTAAACAATACATACGGGCAAAACTTAGCGGTTGACGGAATAGCAGGCCCACTAACAAGACGGGCATTGACACGGGCGCTACAAATGCAACTCAACAGCCAATTCGGGGCGAGGCTTAATGTTGATGGGGTTTTCGGACCATTGACGCGCGCACAAATTCCACTTGTACGACGCGGCGACCGAGGGAATCTAGTATGGATACTACAATCCGCATTATGGATTCACGGATTCCGAACAAATCCAGACGGCGTATTCGGACCATTAACAGAACAAGCGGTAAGAAATTTCCAAACATCACGCGGAATCGGCGTCGACGGGGTAGCGGGACCGATTACGTTTACGAAGTTGTTACATGATTGATTGTCTCCTAATTTAAAAGAGCAAACGCTCTTTTTTGTTTAAAAATTTTCCTTTTGTGCGATATAATTAAAACATGAAAATCCATGTTTTAGGAACAGGTAGTGCAGGGGTAACCCAATGTTATAACACGTGTTTCACGATTGAAAATAATGGCGAACATTTTCTTGTTGATGCGGGCGGCGGAAACGGAATATTACGCCAATTGAAAATGGCGGAAATTGGTTTGGAAGATATTAAAAACATCTTTGTAAGCCACACACATATTGACCATATACTTGGTATTATTTGGGTTGTTAGATTCAAGATTGATTATATGTTACTCGGGAAAATTGACAACATTAATGTCAATATTTACGGGAACGAAAAAGTAATCGACACATTGAAAGAAATGTGTAAATTGTTGTTGAGCGGTCGCCACCTTAAACAATTTGATAAAATTCATTTTATTGTGGTAAATGATAATGAAGTCAAAAAGATTTCTGGAATGAAAGTCAGATTTTTCGATACATTAGAAAAGCAATCGCAATATGGGTTTGATATTAATGATAATTTTCTCGTCTTTGCTGGTGATAAACCACTTGCAAAAGAAAATTATAATAGATTCGAAAATTGCGGATGGTTTTTGCATTCAGCATCTAATTTAGATAATGAAAAAGAAAAATTTGGTACTTATAAAAAAGGTCATGTCACGGTAAAAGATGCCGCAATAATCGCACAAACAATTAACGTAAAAAATTTGATAATTTGGCACACGTCAGATAATTCACTTAAAACACGAAAAAAAGATTACACAGTAGAAGCAAAAGAATTTTTCAACGGAGATGTTTTTGTTCCCGATGATTTGGAAGTTATTAAAGTTTTGAAGGAGATATAAAAATGACCAACTTTAAAATAAATTGCAGGGCATCAATTTGCATCAACGACAACATCTACATAGACCCATTTAAATTAAAAGAAAGTCCACAAAATGCAAAAGTGATTTTAATCACACATTCGCATTGGGATCATTTAAGCATTGAAGATATTAAAAAAGTAGTAAACGAAAATACACATTTCATTGCACCACAAGATTGTATCGATAAATTAAAAGAAGCTGGGTTTGAATTAGAAAACCAAACAAATTATTGGGCAGTAGGTGGAAAAAGCTTCGATAAAATGTATCACGATGACAAAGACCTTGGATATGAAATACCAAATACAAACATCCGTGTCCTTGCATTTCCTTCTTATAACATTGATAAACAATTCCATCCTAAAGAAAATGCTTGGGTTGGATATATATTGACAATCGATGATGTACGTTATGTTATTCCGGGAGATAGTGATGTTACGCCAGAACTTGAAAAAATTAAATGTGATGTATTATTTGTCCCAATAGGTGGCAGATACACCATGAACGCAACAGAAGCGGCAGAGTTAACAAATAAAATCAAACCGAAATTGGTTGTTCCCACGCATTATATGTTCAAAGCCCGTGACAATGGTGAGATCATGGGGGATAAAAATACTGAAAGAATGTTTGTCGAAAAACTCGATAAGGGTATTGAATATAAAGTTGTTCTAAACAATATGGAAGAATAAAAAAATCATCGTTTAAACATCTCTTTCATACTCACATCTGGATGACAATATCTGCGTCCGTCTGGTGTGACTTTTCCGAAATGAATTGCCTTTTTTGGGCAAAGTTGCATACATGCTTGGCAATGGTCACATTGTTTTTGTACGAACTTTGGACGCTTAGTTGTTTCATCCATTTCAATTGCTAGTGCTGGACAAACCCGATAACAAATGCCACATCCATTACATTTGGAAGTGATTTTATAACGCTTGGCAAATTGGGGTGCCGCGGTTTTAAACACAACCGATATTGTACTTGAATCTGGGCGACATAATAATCGCTTGTTTGTTTTTTGTTCTTTAATATCATGTGCTATTGATTTGGTAATCTCTCTTTGTTTTTGGCAAATGATTGGAATGCGTTCTTCTTCCGGTAGTTTGAACATGTGAACAAAATTTTCAACACATTTTATCTTTGCCGTAAGATGCGTTTTTTGTCCACGTTTTTTAAGAAGTCTCACACATTCGGCAAGCGCACCACCCGTTGCCGATCCAATGGTACCAATGACAACCATATAATCAACATTAAAGGTCGCGCTTTGTAAAAATCTTCTCACCGTTTTTGGTGGGGCATATGCATAAACAGGAAAGATAATGATACATCTTTCGCATTCAATATGCGGGCGTGATTCGCCTAATTCGTGTGTGATATGTGTGATAGTTATGTCGCTGGTCGGGAATTCACTTTCGCCATTTAAATTATGTCCCAACTCTTCACCTAATTCGGCGGCAAGTTGTTGTGCCGAAGCATAAGAATTCCCAGTCCCAGTATAAACGTATATTTTTGTCATTTTATAAATACCTTTATCCGTCGATTGTGCAACTGTCCCAAGTGTTGTCACCTTCTAAATATCCGGTAATGAAATGATCACCAAAATAATCTTCGGGTAAATCAAATCCTAATTCTGCACGATATTCATATTCTGGGAAAATACACAATGTGCTTAATGTAAGATCTTTCATAAAATCTTCGGCAGTTTTATTTTGGTTATCCCTGTCTTCAAAAATTTCTAAAAGCAAGTTACTAATGATTTCTTTTTTATTGCTTTCAACAAAAGCGGTTTTCTCGTTAATCTGATTAAAATCTACATCATTTATATTTACTTCTGAAACAGATACTATAACTTGTCCGAAATTATTTCCCCAAAGTGGAAACTCTGTTGCTAATTCGTCCGCATTTAATTTGATGTTAAAATCTTTTACATTTAATTTTTTCATTGGTGTCTCCTTACATAATCTATTATAAGGATAAAACAGGATATTCCAAACAAAAAGAGGCAATTAGCCTCTTTTAAATTTTTTATCTTCCGTAATCTCTATCGCGAATTGCACGCTCAAACAAAAATGCACTCAATACAATTCCCGAACCTAACAAGAATAAAATCGCACCAGCCAATAACCATTGTTCAAACCAACGACCGAAGTCCGTTCCAAATACCCAAATCAAAAGAAATATTGATGTTATCAAAGTAATAACTAAAATAATTGTTGCAAGTGCCATACGTCCCATTGCTTGTTTCTCCTTAACCCCTGACTTTATATAGATATATTATATACCAAATGTGCAATTTTGTCAAGTATTTTGCAAATTATACCACCCCCATGCTTGCCCCCTTCAGGGGGCTTCGCTAATGCTAAGCGAGGGCTAGCGCCCTTGAACGCTTGATGTGATGGAAAATCATTTCACGAAGAGAGTTTTTTAAATGGCAAAGCGGGTTTGGGCGCGCAGCGCCCATCACTAAGTAGCGACGACCCCTCAGAGGGGTCTAGCATGGGGGTGGTATATTTTTCATTTTTAGTATTTTTATTTGTTTATTTTCATATAATATGATACATTTTTATTTAAGGAGGTAAATATGAAAAAACTAATGTTAATTTCTTTGATCACATTGAGCGTTGCTGTTGCGTTGGTTTTGACTGCTGGTATTCTTCGAAGCATCACTTTCGATACTGCCACATTCAACCCAACACCATTGGCTAACGCTTTCTTCACAATCGGATACTTAGTTGCTGCGCTTTCTGGTGTAGTGCTTGCTGGTGCTGTGATTGCTAACGTGGTTAAAGGCGGCGACACAAAGAAAGCTATTTTGTTTTCTGCGATAATCGTTGCGGTTGGTATTACTCTTGTATTGGTGGCGGCTGTTCTTGGAACAATCCCAGCAACAACATGGGGAACAGGCGTGGGTACATTCAACCCAGCAGCAGCCAACGCACTTAACGCAGCATTGAACACAATCGGCTATCTTACAGCAGTACTCGCCGGTGTAATCCTTGTTGCATTGACAGTAGCTAGAGTTGTAAAAAACGAAGCTTCTTCAAAATAATTTACTTTTAAAATCTAATTTAAAAAGCCCGGTGATGCGGGCTTTTTTTAAATTGATGTATGAAACTTTGTCTAAATAACTGCACCGATGAATACGCCTCCAATAAGTATGACTATGCTAGACATATAAATTATCATTAATATTCGTTCACGATCGCCAATTTTTATTCTATTTCCAAATGCACGATTATGTAGGAAGAGTAACATCATCTCAAGACCTAAAACACAAAATGCTATCATTGCGTACCATAGAAGATGTAAATCCGACAACATAAAGAAAATCACGGCGGCAAAATTCACCACAGACGACAATACATAAAACACAAACAACAATGTAAGTGCACCAGTAGAATTCGAACTTTTAGTATAAGATGTCTTTAATTCGCGAATCAACAATATAAATCTTTCTTGCCTATGTGGTCTAAGTTTGTTTTTGATGTAATCTTCAAACATTCCCACAAATTCCATGTTGCGTACGGTAAGAGAATTTGTTAAAAAATCTTCGGCAAATGATACCTTTTTTGGTACGTCTTTGAATTTTGTCAAATACTCACGAACTAATTGGGTTTGAAAATCGCTCATCTTTACGATTAAAAATAATATTTCCTCATTCTCTGGGAATTTTTCATGTAGCAACGCCAAAATGGGTATAGCGATTTCAGGTCCAAACTTTTTTTCTAGGATTAAAGATTTTTCAATCATTTCTGTTGTGTTTGATGGAATGGAACAATGGTCATCAAGAATCTTCAGCGCATCTTCGGCACTTATGTTTTTCTGGCAACCTGGGCAACGGATAAATGCCTCACCATTTGGGGCGAGGATTATTGAATCACATTTGGGACATGCCGCTGGTTTATATGACATATTGCATTATACAACTATTCACTAGCCACTGTCCACTAATCGCTATATACTATTCACATGACAAAAGAAGTTTATATCGTCACTGGTGGTTCTGGATTCGTTGGTAATAATTTAATCCGTGAATTAGAAAAACAGGGAAAAGAAGTTGTTGCATTTGCACGAAGTAAAGAAAAGTGTTCACAGGCATTAAAGGGAACAAAAGCAAAAATTATATATGGCACAGTCATGAACATAGACGATTTAGAAGGTCTTTTCATTGGATACGATAAAGATGTAAGATTCATTTTTATACACACAGCATCCGTTGTTTACCTCGGCAACAATCGAAAAAGATTGAAACACATGTATAAGACCAATATATACGGAAATCGTAATGTTGTTGATGCTTGCTTGAAACATAATGCACGATTCGTTTATGTGAGTTCGGTTCATGCAATTCCAGAGGGAAAGAAAGGTTCACAAATTGTTGAGGTCGACCATTTCAATCCAAAAGAAGTGGTCGGACATTATGCCAAATCAAAATCACAAGCATCACAACTTGTATTAGACGCGGTAAAAAATGATGGATTGGATGCGGTTATAATTCATCCATCGGGAATTATTGGGCCATGTGATTTTTCGGATACCCATCTTACACAGATGGTTGATGATTACCGTGCGGGACGAATCCCTGCCGCTGTTCGTGGTGGATATGATTTTGTTGATGTACGTGATGTTGTGAACGGAACAATAGCGGCGGCACAAAATGGAAAATGTGGCGAATGTTACCTGTTGACCAACAAATTTTATACTGTACGCGAAGTTTTAGATTATCTATATGAATTAGGCGTAGGGAAGAGGGTTAAAAGGACCCTCCCACTATGGCTTGCACGGACTGGATTACCGTTCTTAACAATGTATACAAATATTAGAAAAAAACGCCCACTATATACGAAATATTCGCTATACACCTTAGGAAGTAATTCGAATTTTTCACACGAAAAGGCGACCAAGGAATTTGGTTATAAACCAAGAGAATTAAAAGAAAGTCTTAATGACATGGTCTAGAACCATTTTGATATGAAAGATATGTAAATTGATGTATATTATTTAAAATGACAAAAGATAACCAAGCCTACCAAGACAAACCATTTAATATTCGCCCATTAGTGATATGGGCGGTAATCATTGGGTTAACAGTATTCTTTTTGCATCTGTCGGCAGAACATGGTTGGTGGATAGTTGGAATATATGTTTCGGTTGTGGTTGGTTCGTTAATAATATTAAATTACGTTTTTGAAAAAAGATACAAAGACAAACTTATAACATTCTTTGCAACCAATCGTCTATTTTTATTAATCACAATAATTTTGATTGTCATGGCAATTATATCTTTTTCAATTACAACGATGTTGCATACAAATCAACCGTCTTTCGACGGGGTAGGAGAAATTCGCGGAACGGTTCGTGCCTATAGAATAGGCGAAAGTCAATTTGGTGGCACTTGGGGCAATATGACATTATCCAACGTAACATTCAACGGCGAAAGTGTACCAGGCAGAGTCCGAATCACAGTACGTAATTTAGATGATGCTTCAATTGAAAACATAACATTCGGTGCAATTGTACAAACGACTGCGGAACTTACCCCATCAGAAGTAAGTTCATTTGCGGTAAACAACCGCATTAGATACGTAGCATCAATTAACGGTGTAAGTGTTGATTTTGTACGCGATGCAACAGACATGCGTAGCGTGGTCATGCGTCATAGTTACAATTTCTTGCATAGATTCATGTCGGGAAATACCGCAACATTGGTATATTCCATGATGTTCGGTGATCGCAGTACATTAGACGGTGAAATGCACGAAGATTTTCGATTGATTGGCCTTGCACATATTCTAGCGGTCAGCGGAATGCATGTCGGGTTGATAGTAGCAATAATTTTGATTTTCCTAAAATTAATAAGGGTAGAGCGACGATGGCAATTTTTGATACTTCTCGTAATCATTGCGCTTTATGCCTACTTTGGCCGATTTCAGAATATCTATAGTTCGTGCTAGTATTATGTTTTTGGTGCTTACCGCCAATCGTCTTTTAATCCGCAGAATAGATTTGTTGAGCAGTGTGTCGCTTGCCTTGATAATCGTGCTTATTTTATTTCCATATTCAATACACTCACTCGCACTTCAACTCAGTTTTGGTTGCGTTTTTGGAATTGCGATTTTCTATCGTCCAATTTCAACAAAACTAAAAGATGTAATGGATGTACCAAAACCTTTGGAGAAATTACGTAATTGGATTGTCGCGGGAATTGCAATGTATCTTTCAACCGCACTTATCACCGTTCCATTTTTTATACGAACCTTCGGATTTTATCCGGTTGTTGGAATCATCGCCAACATTGTGCTTTTGCCCTTGGTTATAATCGCATTTAAATTAAGCGTTATTGCACTTGTGACATACGTTGGTTTTCCGTTGTTGTATCTTGCCGATTGGATATTGCAATTTGTATTGTTCATATCAAATTCGTTAGCGCAAATTTCATGGGGACAAATTCCAATAAATATACAAGGTGCATGGTTTTGGTTTTATTTCGTAGCATTAGCAATATTGTCTCGATTTGTATTTATAAAAAAGAAATACAAATATATATTATCCGGGATAGGCATCACCATTTTTATGGCATCGATATTAATCCAGAATCTGTAGAGTCTTTGACAAAATTATGCTATAATTCGTCATGGAATTCATAAAGTTAAAGACAACGTTAAAAGAAACCATTTCACCAATATATATCCTATGGGGAAGTGACAACTTTTTAATTAATAAAAGTATAGAATTAATAACCAATCAAACCGCCACAAATGATAAAACAAAATTCGATGAAAAAACAAATGTTTCTGAAATCGTTACGGCTTGCCAAACATTTTCCATGTTTGGCGACAAAAGATTAATAATTGTACGTGGTGTAGAATCAAAGTTATTAACAGAATTAAAAAAATATATCGATAACCCAAATCCAGATTGCATTTTAATTTTAGTATTTACGGGGGACAAAGCCCCAACCACAAAAAACGTCCAAATTGTCGATTGTAATCCGATTAAGGGTGATATTCTCCTGAAACTTATTGCCAAACAATTTTCAGATGGTGGTAAAAAAATTACACCAACTGCATCATCGCTTATTGCAAAATATTGTGCAGACAATTATGCTAAAATCGACAATGAGATTTCAAAGATCATAAATTTTTATACAACAGTTGACACGATAGAGGTCACCCATGTCGAAGAAATAATATCAAAGGACGAAGATTTCCAAGTCTACGAATTGGGTAATGCTATAACAACGCGCGACCTTAAAAAGGCACAAACAATTCTTACCAGATTAAAAAGTGCCGGTGTTGATGATTATGCAATTTTCGGAAATTTAGTATCAATGTTGAAACGTTTATATTTTTCATTAAAAACCAACACATCACAAGATAAGGTCGCCGCAGTTTTGAAATGCAGCCCATATGCCGTAATGTACGCCCGTCGCGACAATAAAAGATTGACACCAAAAATTGCAACATTATACAAAATGGCATTGGATTTAGAATTCAAAATAAAAAGCGGACAAATATCAATACCATCCGCGATAGACTTGCTAATGTTGGAGGTCGGTGCATAAGATATGGGCGTCACTTTAATAAAATCGAAGAGCATCTCATCGTCGATTGACGAGATTTTAAACATTGCCGCCAAACATGCAAATGAATCACTAGACCCAACATACATAATCGTACCAGACCGTTTCACGTTGGAATGTGAACGAATTTTGCTGCGTAATTCACCATGTCTCTTGAATGTTAGGGTGTTGACATTTACCATGTTATACAATCTGATAGCAACCGAGTCCGAATTTCAACCGAATATACTCGACAAGACTAGGGCGGTACTTTACATGTGGCGCGCAATCGAAGAAGTAAAAGACCAATTAATTTGGTTTGGCAAATCAACGCACCATTACACATTCGCAGAAAAAATGTTTAATACGATTAACCAACTATCAAGTTCGTTGATAGATTTCGACAATTTAGAATCCAAAGCAAAAACCGAAATCACCAAAAAAAAGATGCACGATATCTCCATTATAAATAAGAAGTATCGTAAATTAACGGCGGAATATACAGATTCAAGCGGGATGCTTTCATACCTTATCGAAAACATAAAATTAAGCCAATCAATAAAACAATCATCAATTTTTGTTTGCGGTTTTGAACATCTATCAATCCAAAGAATTGCGGTTTTAAATGAACTATTGAAACATGCGTCAAAAATTACTATAGGGATAAAAGAAGGAAGCGAATTTGAAGGACAAATAGCACAGATATTGTTCGATGTCGCAAATGTTGGTGTAATTGTATCGACAGGTAAATCGTTGGTAACGTCTGCCGAAATACTTTTGAACATTTATAACAACAAACAATCTTCTGTTAAATTAAAAAATGTTACATGTTCACAAAATAAAACCCCACAATCGGAAGCCACAAACATAGCCAACCAAGTACGTGGACTTTTAAATGATGGTATAAATCCAAGCGATATCAAGGTTTTGCTTTGCGATTATGAAAATACATATCAAATGTTTGAACACATTTTCAATCAAAACAACATTGATGTGAATTTAGACGTGGGTATACCGCTTACAAAAACTTCGTTAGCGATTTTCGTTACTGATATCCTATCGCTTGCGAATCATGATAATGCAGAAAATTTTATTCCAATTTTAAAAAGTAAATTTTTGAATTTAGATACGACTGATGTCTTTGTAATGGAAAATATATGTTTGAAAAGAAATTTTGGACTTTCAAATTTCATAAAACACCATGATAAAGAAATTAATGACAAAACGTTATCGACGTTAAACCAATTTTCTGGCTATTATTGTAATTTGATAAAATCAAAAACCGTTCATGAAATATGCCAATCGCTTTTAAATATTATTGTTGCGATTGGGGAAAGTAAATTGGACCCCATTGAACAAATTTCATCAACAAAGATTGAGGGGCTTTTGAAAATATTGGCGGAACATGTTGGTGACCGTAAGATGACATTTTTTGAATTCGTAAATATTTTTTCGATAATCGCTAATTCTATCAAGGTATCTACAATTCCAACATTTGCCAACCGAGTAATGTTAATAAACATGGCGGAATATCAATCGTCACAAACACCATATATTTTCGTTACAAATATACATGATGGTGTATTTCCAATTTCTCGTCCCGATACCGACATTTTGACCGAACTTGATATTAAATCTATGACGGTAACAATTGAACCCACTGCTACAATTCAAAATGCAAGAAATCGTAATCACTGTTTAGAAATTTTATCAAGTTATACGCGGGCATTACATCTGTCATCTATCGTGACAAACTCATCAAACGAAGAAGTAGGCACAAGCGAAATAATCGAACGTATCAAAACGATTGACCCAACAATTGAACAATCAAACCAAAACATTAATTCCCGATATTACGCAATGGGTGAGGTATTGACGGCAATCGGAAACGAAACGGCATTTGCGGATATGGAATATTGGAATTCGATACTCGCATCGTTGGAATTGGAAAATTTTGAAATTCCAAAATTTGAACATGACGAAAAAAACATAAAGTGTGGGGAAAAATTATTTTTAAACAAAGGGAGTTTGAGTGTTACGACATTGGAATCATTTTTCTCATGCCCATATTATAATTTTCTTACACGGGGAATTAGATTGAATAAACGTCAATTATACAATGTAGGGAGCGATGTGCTAGGAAATCTGATTCACAAAATTGTAGAAGAATACACAAAGTTAATCATCAAAAATCCAAAAACTAAAATCCCAGAGAAAGAAGTCACAAAAATTATAAACGATACGTTTAAAAGCCAACATTTCGCATATTTCACGGCAAGAGAAGAAAATCGCCCATTGGTTGAATCTTTGAAAAAAGAATTAAGAGTGATAATCGAACAAATAAATTCACATTTAGAAACAACAGAATTCAAACCAAAGTATGTAGAAAAATCACTTAGCCATAAGGTTAATGATGTCAAAATAATTGGAAAGGCCGACCGTATTGATACCAAAGACAAAGATGTGTTTATAATTGATTATAAAACCGGTTCAAATGTTGAATTCAGATTACGTGGTCTGTACCAGGGTATTAAACTTCAATTACCATTATATTTAATGATGTTAAAAAATGATGGATACAATCCATCGGGCGCGGCATATTTCCATTTGAAAAGCGGATTATCAAAAGAAGCCAAATTAAAGGGTATGTTAGATTATTCTGAAGATGAAATAAAAAATGTTCTGGATTATGCTAATCACATGGCAACACAAGGCATTAATTACATGCAAAATGGAGTCATTAAAAAATCGGCATCATCCGATAAAATTTGCAAATATTGCCCGGCAAATGCACTTTGTTTTGCAAAAGAAAATCCCCGTGTAAATGATATAACACAAATGAAACCCAAAGACTTCGGCGTATTTGGTGGGGGTGCGACATGGTAAAATGGACACAAAACCAACAACGTGCAATCAACGCACGCGACGCCGATTTATTGGTAGGCGCAAGCGCGGGTAGTGGAAAAACTACCGTAATGATTGAAAGAATTTTTCAAATGTTGAAAAATGATGGTATCAATTTAGACCAATTGTTAGTGTTAACGTTTACAAAGGCATCGGCATCCGATATGCGATTAAAGTTAAGGAAAAAGTTGGCTAATGCGGGTGCCGAATTATCATCGCATCTTTTGCAATTACCAAGTTGTGCTATGGGTACATTTCACCAATTTTGTTCGCAACTTGTGCAAACATATTTCAACATAGCGGAAGTTGAACCATCATTCACAATCATCGACGATATTGACGCAAAGGTATTGCAACATACTTTGCTTGATAAGATAATTGCACGAAGTTATGACAATGCAATATTCGCCATCAATACCTTCTGTGCCACACGATCGACCGAACCATTGAAAGAATTGCTTATTGGCATTTATAACTTTCTTTGTTCGCGTGAAGATGGTGCGCATTGGCTCGACAATATGGCGGGTCTTAGTTACTGTGATATTAATGGGAATTTAGCACTTGAAAACATAATCAAACATTTTTCACAGGTCGGCAAATATTATCACGACAAATTCACATACATTAATTCACACGCACAAAAGGAAGATTGTGAAAAATTAATACCTTTCATTGATCATGCCCTAAAGGTCTCAAAAGGTTTATCCGATGTAAGAAAACTTGATGATTTCTTTAAATTGCAAAACCAATTTGAATTTACGACTCTCAAAAAAAGTGATTTTTCTTTGTACGAAGAATTCAAACAAACAAGAAACGATCTGAAGGAAGAAATCAAAACGATAAAAGATTATTTAATGGTTGGCGAACAAACATTGCGTGAACGTTTGGAACGCGATAGTGTACTCGTTGGTCAAATCATTTATTTATTGAAAGAGTTTGTTAAAGAATACTCACAAGAAAAATTGCGTTTGGGTAAATTGGATTTTTCCGATTTAGAAATTTATGCACAAAAGGTTTTGTCCAACCAACAAGTATTGGAACAGTTAAGAAACAAATACAAATTCATCTTCGTAGACGAATACCAAGACACAAATCCAGTACAAGATAAAATATTGTCACAATTAAAGGGTGAATCACCAAACAGACAAAGTGAAAATTCATATTTTCTTGTGGGTGATATCAAACAAAGTATTTACGGATTCCGTGGGGCAGAACCAAAGATTTTTGCGGCAAAATTGCAAGATGATGATAAGGTTGTAAAACTCAACGAAAACTTTCGTTCAAATCCAAAGATTCTTGAATTCGTTAATCAAATCTTTTGCAATATAATGACAAAAGATGTTGTAGACATATGTTACAAAACAACATCGGAATTTAAACCTGGTGCCAATTTTCCAAACCAAGACGGGCCATCGGTGGAAATAATGATAATTGACACGAAAACAGAAAAGGTAGAAATACAAAAACCAACAAAACCATATGACATGTTTTCTAACAACCCAACACATTCAGAAATCAAAAAAATTGAGGCAGAATGTGCGATTCTCGTAAAGAAAATAGATGAACTTACGAAAACAAAAATCTATGATCTCGAAACAAAAACGATGCGTAAAGTTCGCTTGAATGACATTGCAATACTTGCACGTAATTCCACCCACTTTAATTTATTGACCCAAAAATTGGCAAAGGCAGGCATAGAAAGCATAGTAGCAAGCAAAAACAATGCAAGTGATTTATTTGAAACCGCTATTTTAGAAAATTTCTTATTTGCGATTTCAAACTTTCATAATGATTTACCATTAGTTATGACAATGACCAATTTTTTGTTTGGTTTTACAAACGAAGAAATCGCACAAATCAAGATTTTTCACCAGAAAGAGGTAGCCGAAAAGACTAACGAATGCGTAACTTTCTATTCACACATTAAAAACTATATCGCAAATAATAGGGACAACCTATCAAAAAAACTCACAAATTTCATTCAAATGCTTGAGGAATTTTATACGTTTTCAAGAACAAATTCTGTTACTAACACTATAAATAAATTTTTGACCCAATTCCAAATGATTGAAAAATTACTAATAACCCCGAACGGCGAAACAATGGCCGCAAATATTCACAGTTATATAAATAGATTGTCAAACAGCCGCCACAACGAAAGCCTACCACGCTTTTTATACCTGCTGGAAAATAACATGCTAGAAATCCAAATAGGGGAGGGAGGCAGCACCCGCGACAGAGTTCAAATAATGACAATACACAAATCAAAGGGGTTAGAATTCCCAATTGTAATTTTATTCGACACGGGCGCAAAATTTTCAAATATAGAAAGCCGCAAGTTCATGGTAATCGACAAAGACTACGGATTATGTGTGCATTCTGTAGATTTAGATAACTACCAAAAAAATCTAAGTATCGCAAGGTTAAACGCAAAAATCAACGCAAAAAAAATTCAAGTGGCAGAAGAAATGCGTCTTTTATACGTTGCATTAACAAGGGCAAAAAACCACTTAATAATCACAGGAAGTTGTGACATCGCAAATGTAAAATCAACTATCCCAAATTCACCATTTGAAATAATGCAATCAACAACATATATAGATTTTTTATCATCAATCATCTATGGTGAATGTAATGAACAAAAAAACTTCTTATATAAAGAAATCAAACTAGATCAAATTAAAGTAATATCAAAAGATCAAACCCAGCGGGTATTAAGCGGAACCCCAAACAAAAGATTAGTCGACCAATTAAAATCTGTATATGTTTTAGAACAAACCCCGATAATTGGTGCTAATACAATATTAAAAAATTCGGTAACATCACTAACAAAAAATGAAGAGGCAACAATTGATTTTGTACCACGCAAAATATTCTCGGAAGACCGCGGGGTAGACTACGGAACAAAATTTCATAACATAATGCAAAAAATTGATCTCAACACAAAACAACACGATGATAAAAATATTGAAAAATGTTTAGAAGTTTTAAGACCGATAACCCAAGGAAAAAAGATACTGCGTGAAATACCATTTCTACAACAATTAGAAAAAGATGGGACACAAATTTTGGTCCAGGGAATAATAGATATGCTCATAATCGACAATGAGGGGGTTATTTTGGTGGATTATAAAACCACACGTACTACAGAGCAAAAATTGGTGGGACTATACACCCCACAAATGCAAATGTACGCGGAGGCGGTGACTCGAAGTTTGGGGAAAGGGGTGAGGTCTCTTATATATAGTACATATCATGAGAAGTTGATTGAAATAGTTGGTTAAAAAATCTTGTTTGATTTAAGGTAATTTGCTATCTCCGTAAATATTACATCGTTCTTATAAAATCTATCAATGTCGCCATCAATCCAAAAATCAGAAAATTTTTTATAACCTTGGGCTTGGCGTTTCTTAATTCTATCAAGTTGTACTTCGTTGGGTGTCAATTTATCAAAATTAAGCCATCCTTTTTCTTCGTAAAATTTGCATTGAAAGTCGCATTCCAATTTATCGATGAGATATGCAAATTTGGATTCTGGTGTTATTCTTTCTTCAAATTCGATGAATAAATCTTTGATTATTTTTGAATTGGCTATTGGTTTTAAAATCTGTTCAACGGCGTCCATTTCCATTTTATGTTTTTCGTCTTTTGAAACGGGACAACCTGTTGCTGGTAAATCACCAATTATACATTCACCCAATTCATGCACGGCAAGCAACAAACAAACTTTCGCAATGTTTACCTTCAAATCGAATTCTGTAATTATTACAAGCGCCAACATCTGTGACGAATAAATATGTTCGGCAACAGATTCAATTCTGTCGGCAGGCACACCACAGGTAACCCATCCGCTGCGTAATGTATTTTTTAATCTGTGTGTAATTGCATAAAAATCACATATGTTTTTGATTTTATTTTTCATGTTTTTTAATTAAAATTCCTCACTATCATTAAAAACTGTTGCTGGTGTTAACCAATTGAAAAGCCCGCTGACAAGTGCCAAAACAACAATTTCTAGTGGAACGTTAAGGTATGGTTCAACAAATAAACTTCTAATGCAAATATACAAAAGAACGAAACTAAAAACAACTTTGTATAAAATATCAAACTTGTCGGCAAAATACAAATTTTTATAAGTAATCCGAAATACAAGAAATGAAATATACGCACATATGGCTAAAACCGCCAAAAAGAAAAGTATTGGCATCAAATTCCACGAAGTAATATCTTGCCACAAAATATAGGTCATCATAACAACGCGTAATCCGCCCTCACCATTATCAATCCGTGTTTGAGAAAACAAAAACAACCCGCACACCAACAATAAAAAACAGGCACAAATTATCTTCATAATAACAATAGCCTTATTAGACAACCCCATCTGCTTTTTCTTTTTCTTCCCCATTTGATATATCATACGTAAATTTTAAAGATAAGTCAAACGTAATAAGATTAAAGAATGTCTTCACATCCACAAAAAATGCCTCTAATAAATTTTACAAACCGCCCGCTGTTCTCCAATTCATTATCACCTTTTCTTACTATAGTTATTTTTGCCCTACCATCTCGACCCAAACTATCTTTGAAAAAACTTTCTAAGTTTGTACTTTTGAATCGTGCATCATTTCGGTTGAATTCTGCAATCTGTTGTAATTTTGCGCTGCGGACGTCACCGATTTCGATGCTGGCTTGTAATAATTCTTCTACATCATCTTCCGTCCATAATAACACGGCGGAATTGTTAAGTGTAGAATTCAAAAGGAAAGGACGCAATAAATCCATGATATTTTCTTCTTCCAACCCATTGCCTAATAAAATAATCGTGCAATGCGAAAACGAAATTGTCCGTCCCTGATGACGACCGATTTCATCCAATGCCTCGTCAATTGTAGGTGCTTCGGCGGAGACCAATTCACGTTCCATTACGCCGAATGGGTCGAAATTGAAAATGATATGTTCACAAACAACTTTATATTCGTCGTCAATCTTGTCAATCCCGATTGCAGTAACAATTGTCTTAGACAATGCAAGCGGTTGTTTGGTAATAGCCATAGGTAAAACGGCAACCAAAAGTGCAAGCGTCAAAATAACAAATTTTTTAGACCAAATTAACATTAGTAGAGAATTTTGATTAGGCTTTTGCATTTTTTATATTCCCCCTTTTGTTAATTTTAGTTTTTGAACCATTCCGTCTCTTCAAAATTAAGGCATTCACAAAACATGCAATAGGAATGAAGATTAGCAATGCGGCAACCCCAGGTGCAACGGTACGTATAAACGAATCAAGAGAACTCTTATCTGCAAATAAAAAATAGAACAATAGGTAAATGATTGTTGCAATACCAAATCCAATATAACCCGCACGATGTTTGATATTAAACAAATATCTAATACAAGCAAAGGTCGCGAAAAAAGTAACCCCAAACCGAATAAGCAACAACAATAACCAAACACAAATCAAAATCCAATCAAGACGTCCGCTTTGTGTCAAAAATGATGAATGCAATGTCAAATTAGCAATAGCAACATTTTTTATATCTGCAATCGGTCCGAATAAACTCGTGAACATGAAAACAAAGAATACGAAAAATAATGCAACAATCCCGGCGGTAATCATAAAATTTCTGCGGAAGTTTTTTTCGACCTTGATATCACCACTGAACACCAATAAAAATGATGCCGATTCAAAATATATCAAATTATGGAATAAGGTTTTGAATATAGGGGCAGCACCACCTCCAAACATTGGCGTGATTTCACTAGGACGCATTTGGGGTAACGACGGTAATACTGATAATGCCAATGCCAATATAGCAACAATATAGAAGATTTCACCACTACGAAAAAATGAACGTGCCGGCATAAAACAAAAGAAAATTCCAAACAACATCAATGGCACAATAAATTTATGGATATTAAGTGTGTTAGAAAACAAATGTTCATTTAAAAATAAGTAAGACTGACTTGTTAAAATAAGAAGTTGTAACAAAAACATGGCAAGCATTAATATAACCAAAAACTTTGCACCGATAAATGTTGTATTGGCGCGCAGATCACTATATATATCACTGCCTTTGCCGATTGTAAGAACGTTCAAAACCAAAAACAAAATACCCAATTCAATTGCCGACCCAACCAAAGCAACTATCCAAGCATCACGTCCCGCACCCGACGACAATAATCCAGGCAAAGACAAAAACTTTATAGAAAAAAAGTAAATACAAAAAAATATAATTATCTGCCGCGTAGAGATTTTTTTCATGTGGGTAGTATGTAAATATTTGCCCCAATATATCCGCAAAGATATGATTATAAATGGCGAATTCGACAAACTTTGCCACGTAATTAAACCATTCTCCTTTGATAAATAAACAACTAATTCTTGTTCTTTATGTGATATTGGTGTATAATTCCCTCATGGGATTATTTTCTTCTGACAACGCTAGAAACGTAGCGAAACTAAAAAAGATAGCTGACAAAGTTTTCTTATACGAAGACGAATACAAGCAAAAGACAGATGCCGAATTGCGTGGCATGACCGAAAGGTTTAAAAAGATGATAGCGGACGGTGAAAAGTTAGATTACTTATTACCCGAAGCATACGCGGCCGCAAGGGAAGCTGCTTTTAGGGTGCTTGGGCAATATGCATATTACACACAAATTCTTGGTGCCGTTGCAATGCACCAAGGTCGTATCGCGGAAATGAAAACGGGTGAGGGTAAGACATTGACTTGTGTTTTTCCGGCTTATTTAAATGCACTTGCGGGCAAAGGTGTACACATTGTTGAGGTCAACGAATATCTTGCAAAACGTAATACTGAATGGATGGGTAAGGTTCACAGATTCCTTGGGCTTACCGTAGAATTTGCACGCGCCCACGCCGACCCACGCGAGAAACAACAATCTTACAAGGCGGACATCACATATATCACATCATCCGAATTGGGTTTCGATTATCTGCGCGATAACGTGGCACACCGCAAAGAAGATCGTGTCCAACGCGGACATTACTTCGCCATAGTTGACGAGGCGGACTCCATTTTAATTGATGAATCAAGAACACCTCTTATCATGTCCATGCCGACAAAGGATAATTCATCCAATTATACAACCTGCGACAAATTTGTGAGAACTCTCCGCGAAGAAGATTATGAAATAGATTTAAAAGAACGTGCCGTACGTCTAACCGAAAGTGGTATTGAAAAGGCCGAACGTACATTTAATATTGACAACATCTCCGATGCAAACAATATGGAACTTAACCACTTTATAAACAATGCATTGAAAGCGCATTTGTTGTTCGAGTTAAATTCAGATTATATCATCAACAAAGACAAAGAAATTTTAATCGTCGACCAAAACACGGGTCGTACAATGGCGGGCCGTCGTTACAGTGACGGTCTTCACCAAGCAATAGAGGCAAAGGAAAGTTGCCCAATCCGTAATGAGGACAAAACGGTTGCTACTATTACATTGCAAAACTTGTTCAAATTGTATCCGAAACTTGCTGGTATGACTGGTACTGCGAAAACCGAAGAACAAGAATTCCAAAAAATCTACGGCGTGGACGTTGTTTCAATCCCGACCAACCGCCCAGTAATGCGTGACGATGCCGATGATGTAGTATTCACAAGCATGGATTCCAAATTAGGTGCAATTTTAGAAGACGTATTATGGCGACACGAACGCGGGCAACCAGTATTGATAGGTACAACCACAATAGAAAAGAGTGAGGAAATTTCCAGATATCTAAAAAAACAAAAAGTATCACACGTAGTATTGAACGCAAAAAACCACGAACAAGAGGGCGCAATCGTCGCCCAAGCCGGTAAAGTAGGTGCGGTTACAATCGCCACAAACATGGCGGGTCGTGGTACCGACATTTTGCTCGGTGGGAACCCAGAATATTTGGCAAAACAACAAATGACAAAAGAAGGGTATGACGACCAACAAATTTATGACGCAACGGGGGTAGTAGACACCGACGACCAAGAAATTATCAAATCACGCGAACATTACCAAGAATTGTACAATGGTTTTAAAGAACAAACGGATGAAGAAAAAACCAAGGTGAAGGAATTGGGTGGTCTGCACATCATTGGAACCGAAAGACATGATTCACGTCGTATTGATAACCAATTGCGTGGTCGTGCCGGCCGTCAAGGTGACCCGGGGTCATCTATCTTCTATATATGTATAGAAGACGACATCATGAAACGTTTTGGAAAACACATCATTGGCGGAACAATGAAACTTTTCAAAATGGATGATGTTCAATCGAAAATGATGACCAAGTTATTTATACGTGTTCAAAAAGCGGTTGAGGGACATTACTTTGATGCCCGCCGTTATACCTTTGAATACGACAACGTCATGAATGATCAACGTGAATTAATATACAAAGAACGTAACCAAATTTTAGACGGGGTAGACGTCCACGACCAAATTTTAAAAATGTTCCCCGAAGTCGTATCAAAGGTGGTATCACGTGCAATAGACCCAGAAGCACATTGGTCAGAATGGGATTTAGAAAAGGCGAACAAGGTATTAGGTCAAGAATTATTCGGGAAAGAGGTCGAATACCTAGACAAAGAAAATACCGAAGCGGCAACCCACGAAGAAATTGAGGAGATGGTGTTAGACGCCGTAACAACCCAATACCAAGAAAAAATCGACAAATTAAAAGAACAAGGTTTCGACTTTTCACAATTGGAACGTGACGTATTGTTGTCTGTGGTCGATTCAAAATGGATGGATCATATCGATGCAATGGTACAACTGCGGAACGGAATAGGTCTACAAGGACACGGACAAAAAGACCCACTCATCGTTTATCGTGGTGAGGCAATGCAAATGTTTGAAGACATGATTGAACAAATAAACGAACGTGCATGTATGTTCCTATTTAAAATACAAATCGAAAAACGTGAAGAAAAACCACAACCACATAAAAACCAACAAATGACGGCAGGTCGCGGTGCAGACGTATCAAACGCACCAACCCCAGACCGCAACACCCAAACACCAACCGCATCCCGTCCACAAGGCACATATACCAACATAGGAAAAGATGTAGGTAGAAACGACCCTTGCCCATGCAAAAGTGGCAAAAAATACAAAAGTTGTTGTGGGAATGATTAATCTATTTTGAAAAGTATTCATAATAAAGTTGGGGATAAATAATAAATTACAATCAAAAATGCGATGGTAATTAATAAAAGTGTGAATCTGTATGGACGTTTTTCTTTGTTTAATCGTTGTTCTTCAAAACCGCTGAAGGGATTCATTTTCTTGAGTTCGTCCTTGTCCATGCGGCTTGTGTTGTAACCTTTGTCTCGTATGCATTGTAATCTTATTGTTTCGTGTCTGTTGATAACCTTCGTATAAAAGTTCAATGTTATGAATAAAAAAATCGTGTATATTATGAATGCGTAAATACTTATAAGAACAGCAAAAAATATATCATGTAAATATTCCAAAACTGTAAATGGTAATACAATCAAAATACCCAAATAAAATATGCAATATAATACACCAAAGAAAAGATTCTTGATACCGATTTTGGTTTTATGTCGGATAAGCGCAAAAGAGGGTACAAAAATCAAGAACAGTACAGAAATCGAACCAAATAAAACAAGAGGTAGATGATGCAAAAATATTATAAGCACACTCAACGATACCGAAAAGAAAATTTCAATTAAAAAATATATGACGGGGATTTTTTTATCACAACATTTTGTTTTGCCCCGTAATAACGGATACCCGATGAGTGGAAGGAAATGAAACACCTTAATATTTTCACCACAAAAATCACAAAAACATGATGCTTTGGGGACTGTCACGAATTTTTTGTAGAAGATGTTTGAACGGGATACTAATGTTGTAACCCTTCCGCTTGCTAACCAAACAAAATATGCTAATGAAAAAATCAAAATTGCCGTTTGCATACCCCACCATATCAAAAAAAGGTGTGACAGTCAAATTTATATAGTGTATGATTAAATCATGGATAAAAAAAACATAGATACAATTTGCGTTCGCGGTGCCGATAACGCAAGGGATAATTTTTCAAAATATGGAACACCAAGGCAATTGCCAATAATCCAAAGCACATCTTTCACGCATGATACGATTGAACAACAAAACGGGATAATAGACCTTAAACATGAAGGATATTTGTATACAAGGTTTGGTAATCCAACAAATGATGCGGTAGCGGAAAAGATTGCGAAATTAGATGGTGGTATTTCGGCCGTGCTTGTTTCAAGCGGACAATCGGCAAATTTTTTGGTATTTTTAACATTATGCAATCCTGGGGACCATATATTGTGTTCATCCGCAATATATGGGGAGACAATTAATTTGTTGGACTATACACTAAAACGATTTGGTGTAACTACAACCTATTTTCATCCAGATGATCCATCGGAGAAGATAGCAAAACTTGTTAAGAAAAATACTAAATTGATTTTCGCGGAAAGTCTATCGAATCCAGCACTTATAGTATTGGATTATGATAAAATATCAAAAATAGCGAAGAAAAATTATATACCACTTGTTATAGATAATTCTATAACACCAATTACTTGCAAGCCGTTTAAACATGGTGCCGACATCATAACTTATTCTACATCAAAATATATGGATGGTTCGGCAAGTATCATGGGTGGTGCGATAGTCGACAGTGGAAATTTCGATTGGGTCAAACACGCATCAAAGTATCCGAATTTAGGCGACCCCGACCCATCGAACAAAGGTGTTAAATTCACCCAACGTTTTGGCAGTGATGCCTTTATTAGAAAATTAGTTCATGGTTCAATTCGCGATTTCGGGTGTGTGCCTTCACCCATAAATTCGTTTTTTCTTAATACTCACTTGGAAAGTTTACATGTACGAATGCAACGTCATTGTGAAAATTCAATTAAAGTCGCAAAATTTCTTGACCAACACAAATCGGTAAATTGGGTAAATCACCCAATGTTGGAGGATGACAAATACAATAAACTTGCACATAAATATATGTCAGAAGGCAGTAACGGTCTTGTTTCCTTTGGAATCAAAGGCGGGGTAGAAAAATTATCAGAGTTCATCAAAAATTTAAAATTCATAAGCTACGTTTCACACATGGGGGATGCCCGAACATGTATATTACATCCGCTCGGCACAGTTGGAGAAAATATCGACCGTGAAAGACTTCGTTCTTTAGGATTCGATGAAGACCTAATAAGAATAACGGTAGGACTTGAAAATATAGACGACATATTAGCGGATTTGTCCCAAGCGCTTGATAAAATTTAGGCAAGGAATGAACGACCCATGTAAATATGGTTTGGTTAAAACACTCAAATTACGTATACTTTCTCGAGGGTGACAAATGAAAAAATTGTTTATATTTGTTGGGATGTTCTGTTTTTTGGTTGTGGCTTGTCTTAATTTGCCTACCATAACAAATGTCTCGGCGGAGATACTTAATTTACAAGACGTAGAAAATCTCATATGGGAAGAGGATGGTCTTCACTTTTTGGAGTTTGGATTATATCCTAGAAGTTTTGTTGGAGAGACACTTAACACTCGATTTGAAGAAAATTTCGATGAAAACTCTGGTGAATTGTTTGGGCTTGCACCTGTATCGTATTTTACTGCTAGTGGGGCTACCGCACATCAACAAGGATTTGTCGAAAAACTTAACCCCGCATTTATGTATAGGGGCGAACAATTTGTACGTGTAAAATCTTTACGTCATGCAATAGGCGGAGCATATGTGTTTAATGATGGGACGGAAATTGATGAATCCGGAACGGTATATTGGTTTAAGGTCGAACCAATTCGATGGATAGTATTAAATATGGAACAATTACAAGATGGAACCGCAATCGAAATTGAGTTGGTCGCAAAAGAATCGTTAGTTAGCAATATATCATTTAGTGACTTTAACGTCACATCAATTTGGGATTATTCAACCGCACGTGGATTTTTAAATGGAACGGCAGGCGGCAATTTTGCGAATGGACGATCATTTATTGATGATGCATTCAATGACAACGAAAGGGCATTTATAAGAGACACCAAAGTTTCAACAAATGGTCCGGGAGACACATTCACGGGAAGTCCAGGTGCACCCTTAAGTGAAACGACAGACCGAATATTTTTGTTAAGTTATTCAGAAGTAGTGGGCAATCCCCACGTATTTGGAAATCTACCAATGACGGAAAACAATGTAGCACGTACTTTACGACCGACTGATTATGGTCTTGCAAACAATGCAAGGGTAAGTTACCAGGTTGCTGGCTTTGAAGAATTTAACGGCAATGTTTGGTGGTGGCTACGTACAGCTTGGGGTGGGGGCGGAACAGGTGGCTTCATGAGTTTCCGTGGGCATCAAAATGGACAACGCACAGAAAACCTAAACAATGGATTACGACCAGCGATGAGATTATCTTTAGATGTATTTGAAAATTTGGCTGATATAACAATTAACGTGAACGACGATGGTGAAATTATGTCAACAACTTCGCAATGGGTATTGAAAGGAAATGACATCACAATATTCATTCAGCCAGAGTTGATTAATTATATTATTGGAATCACAATAAACGGTATTTCAAAAAACGAACAAGCACTGTCCGAAATTATTGAAAACGGATATTTCATATTGCAAGATGTTGCAGGAGACACCACAGTCAACATAATTTTGCCGACATATAAAGATAACAATAACAACAATAGCAGAATTTGGGCATACATTCTAATTGGGCTTTCAGTACTTATTATGGCGAGTGTTGTTGTTTACTTTATTGTAAGATCAAAGCAAAATTACAGAAAGTAATACTCTATTTATTTTAATCAACTTCCTCATCAAAATAAATATCAACAAAGTTAGGTGCTTGCACCTTTTCTTTATGTTTAAAAATCGTCGTCGCGCGAATATCCTTGAATAAAAAATTACCCTTATTGGTCATTATATATTTGGTCTTTGCGTCCAAAAACTTGCAATCAATCTGCGAACCATCTTTAAAAATAATCAAAATATGTGTACCTTTTCGAAAACAATGGTGAAGCATAACGCACCCTTTAAAATATGGTATTTAACTCTTTCAAAGTTTCTACTAAATATTCTATTTCCTCGGCAACGGTATCAACTTGCATTGAGATAGTATTGATATTTTCATCGACAAATTTGATTTCACCAGTTTCTTCATCGAAATACCTCAAATGAAGCCATCTAAGCCTGATGTTCTCATCCCAAGTAATATTTAATTTCAGAGTCCTATCAACAACCAAGTTCCCAGATTCATTTTCCAACTTTTTAACAATCCTTTCAATTCTTTCATCATAGTGGTCGCTTGTATTCCGCATTCTTCTATCCATTACATTCGGAATGCGCGCAACATCAATGTTGAAATATCTTTTTAATTCTTTACCTCGTGCTGTGTTATTGAGTATTTTAGAAATATTGGCATTTGCAGTCAACAAAGATTGTAAGTAGAAGAAATAGTAATTGGTACAAGCGACTAACAGTTGCTCACTGTTTTTGGGGAGGTTGTGTGGATCAGTAAGGAACAGATTTTCTACATTTTTTCGTGGCATCATTAAGTGAGAAGTCGCACCTTGCGCATAAATTACCTGTTCACATAGATAATGTGTAAACCTTTCTTTTGCATATTTGCTTAAAGCCATATTAAATTATACCATGAATGCAAACAAAAGAAAAGAGAACCCTTTCGGGTTCGACTAGTTCCTAATTGGAGCTTCCGGTCAGACTCGAACTGACGACCTGCTGATTACAAATCAGCTGCACTACCAACTGTGCTACGGAAGCG